>Ga0335072_10000047_pt1 | contig 242097 bp, 211 predicted proteins | sample Lox_Sample_21_FD_206725 | JGI IMG/M metagenome (GOLD analysis project Ga0335072, IMG submission 206725) | Soil microbial communities from Loxahatchee National Wildlife Refuge, Florida, United States - Lox_Sample_2.1 | ecosystem: Environmental > Terrestrial > Soil > Wetlands | place: USA... | reverse complement strand
CCCCGCTTGGTGCTCCTTCAGCACGCCGATGATCTGCTCTTCCGTGAACCGGTTCTTCCTCATCTTCCGTCTCCTGCAAGAAACGGATTCTAGCTCAGATCGGGGACATCCCAGGGGGCAAGGTCAACCTCTCTTCCTTAGGCAGCGCGACAGTCGCAGCGATGCCGCATTCGGGCGGCGGAGGCCTTTTCTCCGATAGATTTCAGAATCGTTACGGAATGTGGCTTCGAGGACAGCGATCCTGAGACCGTCCCCGAGCTGCTTTAACGGCGCTCTCGACACCTGAGAGTGCCACGGGGCACGGAAATTCCCGGATTCCGCCTAGTGTCCCGACTCGTAAATATCGTCATCATGCGTCGGGACACTCGCTCTTTGTTTTCAGTGGCCTGCTGGCCCCTGAAATGCGAATGCATTTCAGGGGCAGGACACTAGCACAGGCCTGCTCTCTATGTAATGGATGCGGTTTTGCAACGGGTTGGAGCATCACCATGATCGCCCCTGCGGGAACAGCGACCGACAACGATCCCCCGGTCCTTCATGCCGCCATCGGGCTCGCCGATGAAATCGATGCCGCAAGCGCCGCGCTGGAACAGGAGCGGCGGCTTCCCCAGAGCATCGCTTCTGCCATGAAGGACGCGGGCATCTTCGGCATGGCGATGCCGCGGCAGTGGGGCGGTCTGGAACTGGATCCGCTGACACAGTTCAGGATCATTGAGGCCCTTGCCATGGCCAATGGATCCGCGGGCTGGTGCGCGATGATAAACTGCGACAGCGGCTATGCGTCCGCCTTTCTCGATCAGGACGTCGCCCGCGCGATGTATTCGGACATCAACATGGCGACAGGCAGCACGGTCACGCCGGTTGGTGTTGCGGCACGGGTCGCCGACGGCTATCGCGTCAGCGGGCGGTTTCCGTTCGTCAGCGGCGTGCACCATTGCGACTGGGTTTTTGTGGGGTGTGTCGTAACGGAAGATGGCACGCCGCGTATCAGTGAACACGGCGTTCCGGAAACTCGGCAGTGCTTCCTGCGACCGTCGGAATTCGAAATCCTGGACACGTGGCACACCTCCGGCCTGCGCGGAACGGGCAGCCATCACATCGCGGTCACGGATGTCCTGGTTCCCGCGGAGCAGACATTCAGCTTCCAGGATCCTTCAATCGTCAAGCGATCGGGGCCGCTCTATTCATTCCCACTGTTGTTCACGGCCAAGCTCTCCGCCCCGGCGCTCGGCATCGCGCGCCGCGCCATCGATTTTGTAATCAACGAAGCCCGCGGCAAGAAGGCGCGGCAGTACCGCACCGGCAACGAGCTGGAACCGCCGAAAAAGCTTGCCGAGGATATCCATCTGCAGGAGGCGGTCATGCGCGCTGACGCAACACTTCTTTCCGCCCGGGCTTACGCGTTTCAGATCATCGGCGAGCTCTGGGAGACATTGGTCGAAGCTCGGCGACCGTCTCCCGTATTGCTGTCGCACTTCGAGATACTTTACTTGCATGTTGGCGGAGCCTGTGTCGAGGCAGTGCAGCTCGTCTGCAAGGCTGCGGGCGGGGCGGCGGTTTATCAGGGCGTCCTCGATCGGTGCTTGCGGGATACCCTCGCGGCGAACCAGCACACCCGCGGCTCAGCCAGGCATTATGAGGCCGCTGGCAGGTTGGTGTTTGGCCTTGACCCGCTCACTCCGCTGCTGTGAACGCTTGCCATGGCCGACGGCCTGCGGGACCAACCTCGCTTTTCCTGGGATGCGCACCAAGCCGGCGGCGCTGGCGACCCCAACCCGGTCTCGCTTCCCGCGTCCCCGCGGGCTGAGGCGCTTATCTCAGGCCGGCATTGAGGGCGGCGAGCACCGTGGCGCCAGGCACCAGCTCGTTATCACCCAGAGCGGCGAGCGGGGTCGCGACGGTATTGAGGGTATCGTGCAGGTCGCTCGCGTCCGGGCGAACATAGAGAAGCCCGGTCACGATCTCCCCTTCACGCTCACGCTCTTGGATATGCGCCAGGGCCGCGATACGGTCATGCACGTCATAGTCGGGCGCGAGCTTGCGGAGCCGCAGGATCGAGCCATCATGCTGGACCACGACCTCCACGCTGCCCGGCTCATATTCGGCAAGGATCTCCTCCCGCCCGACGATGACGTCGAGCGCGTCCACCGCCTCATTATGATCGCGCACGTAATCGTAGCTCCTGGTCGATCCCGCATGGTTGTTGAAAGCGACGCAGGGCGAGATGCAATCGATGAAGGCCGCGCCGCGATGGTGAATGGCGGCCTTGATCAGCGGCACGAGCTGCTGCTTGTCGCCCGAGAAGCTGCGGGCGACGAAGGAGGCGCCGAGCACCAGAGCCAGGGCGGCGAGGTCGATCGCCGATTCGGGATTGGCGAGTCCCCGCTTGCTCTTCGCACCGCGATCCGCGGTCGCGGAGAACTGGCCCTTGGTCAGCCCATAGACGCCGTTGTTCTCGACGATATAGACCATGTTCACGTCGCGGCGCATGGCATGCGCGAACTGGCCGAGCCCGATCGAAGCCGAATCGCCATCGCCGGAAACGCCGAGATAGACGAGGTCCCGGTTGGCGAGATTGGCGCCCGTCGCCACCGCCGGCATCCGCCCATGCACGCTGTTGAAGCCGTGCGCGCGGCCGAGGAAGTAGGTCGGCGTCTTCGAGGAGCAGCCGATGCCCGAGAGCTTGGCGATCCGGTGCGGTGGCAGATCGAGCTCGAAACAGGCGCGAATGATCGCGGCACTGATCGAATCATGGCCGCAGCCGGCGCAGAGCGTCGAGACCGCGCCTTCATAGTCGCGGCGCGTCAGGCCGAGCCCGTTCTTCGGCAGGTCCGGATGGCGAAGCAGCGGTTTGGCGACGAAGGTCATGCGATTTCTTCCAGGGAACGGATGGCGTCTCCGGCGGAGATTTCCGCCGCGATCGTCTCGGCAATGAAGCGGCTGGTGATGGGCGTGCCGTCATAGCTCAGCACGGAGCGAAGGCGCGCCGGGGCCACGCCGCCCTCGTCGATCAGGAGGCTCCGCATCTGCCCGTCCCGATTCTGCTCGACCACGAACAGCTCGTCATGGGCGGCGATGAAATCGAACACGTCCTCGGGGAAGGGAAAGGCACGAATCCGCATCCGGTCGAGCGCGATGCCGCGTTCGGCGAGAATCCCGCAGGCCTCGTCCATCGCCGGGCTGGTCGAACCGTAATAGATCGCCCCGCGCCTCGCGGGCGCCGAGGCCGGGATGATGACGGGGGCGGGCACGAGGCGCCGCGCGGTCGCGAACTTGCGCAGCAGGCGCTGCATGTTCGCGACATAGGAAGCCCCGTCCTCGGTATAGCGGGCATGATCATCCTTCGTCGTGCCGCGGGTGAAGAAGGCGCCGCGACTCTCATGCGTGCCGGGATAGGTCCGCCAGGGAATGCCGTCCCCGTCGATATCGAGATAGCGGCCGAAATCGGTTGCCCGGTCCAGATCCGCCGCACTCATCACCTTGCCGCGATCCATCCGCCGCGCATCATCCCAGGCGAAGGGCGCCGCGAGCCGCTCGTTCATTCCGATCTCGAGGTCGAGCATCACGAAGACCGGCGTCTGGAGCCGGTCGGCAAGATCGAAGGCGAGCGCGCCAAAGGTGAAGCATTCGTGCGGGTCTTCGGGGAAGAGCAGAACGTGGCGCGTGTCCCCGTGCGAGGCATAGGCGGTGGAGCGGATATCCGCCTGCTGCGTGCGTGTCGGCATTCCGGTCGAGGGGCCGGCACGCTGCACATCGAAGATCACCGCCGGAATCTCGGCGAAATAGGCGAGCCCGATCGTCTCCTGCATCAGCGAGATGCCGGGGCCCGAGGTCGTGGTGAAGGCCCGCGCGCCGTTCCAGGAAGCGCCCACCACCATGCCGATGGCGGCAAGCTCGTCCTCCGCCTGCACGATGGCGTAGCGATTGCGGCCCGTTTCCGGCTCCGTCCGATAGCGCCGGCAATAGCGCTGGAAGGCCTCGGCCAGCGAGGTCGAGGGCGTGATCGGATACCAGGCGGCGACGGTCGCGCCGCCATAGACGGCGCCGAGCGCGGCGGCGCTGTTGCCGTCGATGAAGATCCGCTCGCCCACCGCATCGGCGCGGCGAAGACGAAGCCCGATCGGGCAGACGAGGGTTTTTTGCGCACGCTCATGGCCGAGCCGGAGCGCCTGGAGATTGCCTGCGATCAGCCGCTCCTTGCCCTTGAACTGTTCGCCGATCAGACCCTCGAGCACGGCGATGTCGAGATCGATGAGGGCGGCAAGCGCCCCCACATACATGATGTTCTTGAAGAGCTGGCGCTGCCTTGGATCGCTGTATTCGCGGTTGCAGAGGGCGGTGAACGGCACGCCGAGAACGACGATATCCGGGCGGAACTTCTCCGCGCGCATCGGTCGGGTCGAATCATAGAGAAGATAGCCGCCGGGCGCGATCTCGCTGACATCCTTGTCCCAGGTCTGCGGGTTCATCGCGACCATCAGATGCACCTCGCCGTGGCGCGCGAGACGGTTCGCCTCCGAGATCCGGACCTCGTACCAGGTCGGCAGGCCTTCGATATTGGAGGGGAAGACGTTGCGCGGCGTCGCCGGCACGCCCATGCGCAGCACCGCCTTGGCGAAGAGGCGGTTGGCGCTCGCCGAGCCCGATCCGTTCACATTGGCGAACTTGACGACGAAATCATTGCAGGCTTTCAACGGTTGCAGCATGCGTCCCCCGCCAATGGCATTTTCAGGAGGAAGCGCTGCATGTCCCACGCCCCGGTCGGGCAGCGCTCGGCGCAGAGGCCGCAATGGAGGCAGACATTCTCGTCCTTCACCATTACCCGCCCCGTGGCGAGTGCGCCCGAGACATAGAGCGCCTGATCCCTGTCCATCGCGGGCGCCGCGAGCCGATCGCGCAGCGCCACCTCCTCGCCGTTCATCGTGAAGGTGATGCAATCGGTCGGGCAGATATCGGTGCAGGCATCGCATTCGATGCAGAGCCGGTCGGTGAAGACGGTCTCGACATCGCAGTTGAAGCAACGCTCGGCCTCGGCGAAAGCGAGCGCCTCATCGTAGCCGAGCTCCACTTCGGCGGCGATGTCCTTGAGCGCGATCTCGTGCTCGCGATGCGGGACGCGGAAGCGCAGATCATTGGAGATCTCGCTGTCATAGCTCCATTCGTGGATGCCCATCTTCTGGCTGACGAGATTGACCGACGGCGGCGGGCGCGACGCGATATCCTCGCCGCGGCAGAGGCGATCGATCGAGATCGCCGCCTCATGCCCATGCGCGACGGCCCAGATGATGTTCTTGGCGCCGAACGCGGCATCTCCGCCGAAAAACACTTTCTCGTGCGTCGAGCGCATGGTGCGGGCATCGACCACCGGCATGTCCCAGCGGTCGAATTCGATCCCGCAATCGCGCTCGATCCACGGAAAAGCATTCTCCTGGCCGACCGCGATCAGCACGTCGTCGCACGGGATCGTCACGTCCGGCTCGCCGGTCGGCACGAGACGACGTTTCCCGTTCGCGTCCTCGGTTGCGGCGACCTTCTCGAAGACGACGCCGTTGAGCGCGCCCCGCTCATGGAGAAATTGCCTGGGCACGAGGAAATTGAGGATCGGGATCCCCTCCTCCATCGCCTCCTCTTTTTCCCAGGATGAGGCTTTCATCTCGGCGAAGCCGCTGCGCACCACCACCGTGACCTCTTCGCCGCCCAGCCGGCGGGCGGAACGGCAGCAATCCATCGCGGTATTGCCGCCGCCGAGCACGACAACGCGTCGGCCGATGCCGCCGACATGACCGAAGGCCACGCTTGCGAGCCAGTCGATGCCGATATGGATATGGCCGGGTGCATCATGCCGACCCGGAAGATCGAGATCGCGCCCGCGCGGCGCGCCGCTGCCGACGAAGATGGCGTCGAAACCCTCGGAGAGCAGCGCCTTCATGCTGCCGATCGCCGTGCCGAAGCGGGTCTCGACGCCGAGATCGAGGATATAGCCGATCTCCTCGTCGATCACCGTCTCGGGCAGGCGGAATTTGGGAATCTGGCTGCGGATCATCCCCCCCGCCGTGGGGGCCGAGTCGAAGACCACGATCTCGTACCCTTCGGGGGCAAGATCGCGTGCGACGGTGAGCGAGGCCGGCCCGGCGCCGACAAGGGCGATGCGCCTGCCGTTTCGGCGCGCAGGCGGGCGCGGCAGGCGGGCGCTTATATCGCCCTTGTAATCGGCGGCGACGCGCTTGAGCCTGCAGATCGCCACCGGCTCCTTCTCCACCCGTCCGCGCCGGCAGGCGGGCTCGCACGGGCGGTCGCAAGTGCGCCCGAGAATCCCCGGGAACACGTTCGACTCCCAATTGAGCATATAGGCGTCCGCGTAGCGGCGGGACGCGATGAGGCGGATATATTCGGGCACCGGCGTATGCGCCGGACAGGCCCACTGGCAATCGACGACTCTATGGAAGTAGTCGGGATTGCGAATGTCGGTTGGCAGCAAGCAGGCGACCCTTCTTCCCCCGCCCCGCCTCCGTCAGGGGAGGATGTGCCGCGTTGCGCGGTCGTCCGGGACCCGGGAATTATAGACCGGCTGCGCGCCGCCCCATAGTCCCCGGCTGGGATGCCTATCCCCCGCGGGCCTGCTCCATCAGCCGCTTCATTTTCGCAACCACGGGACCGAGCCCCTCGAGGATCGCCTGGCCGATCAGGAAGTGGCCGATATTGAGCTCGACCACTTCGGGAATCGCCGCGACGGGAGCCACATTCCCGAAGGTGAGCCCGTGCCCGGCATGGCAGGTGATGCGAAGCTGCGCCGCAAGCCGGGCGGCCGTGGCAAGCCGCGCGAGCTCCCCCTCCCCGCCCTCGGCATATTGCCCGGTGTGCAGCTCGACGGCCGCGGCACCGAGTCGCGCCGCCGCCACGACCTGGGACGGATCGGGATCGATGAAGAGGCTGACAGCGATTCCCGCTGCGCTCAAGCGCGCGACCGGCCCGCGCAGTGAAGCTTCCTGGCCGGCGGCGTCCAGCCCCCCCTCTGTCGTCAGCTCCGTCCGATGCTCGGGCACCAGGCAGCAGGCATGCGGCCGCGCCGCGCAGGCAATCGCCACCATCTCCTCGGTTGCCGCCATCTCGAGATTGATGGGCGCGACGAGCCGCTCGCGCATGCGCGCGAGATCGGTATCGCGGATATGCCTTCGGTCCTCGCGCAGATGAATGGTGATCGAATCCGCCCCGGCGGCGAGCGCGATCTCCGCCGCGGCCAGCGGATCGGGATGCACGCCGCCGCGCGCGTTGCGCAGGGTCGCCACGTGATCGACATTGAGGCCGAGTCGGATCGGGCTCATCGCGCGCCTTCGCGCCGCGCCGCCATGGTGGAGGCAAGCCGGAGGGCAGCGATCAGGCTCGCCGGGTCGGCGCATCCGCGGCCGGCGATATCGAACGCCGTGCCATGGTCGGGCGAGGTGCGCACGATCGGGAGCCCGAGGGTGACGTTCACGCCCTGGGCCATGTCGAGCGTCTTGAGCGGGATCAAAGCCTGATCGTGGTACATGCAGAGGGCCGCATCGTAGCGCCTTCGCGCCGCCGACGTGAACATTGTGTCCGGCGGGTAGGGGCCGGCGGCGTCGATCCCCTCGGCGGCGAGGGCGGCAATCGCGGGTGCCACGATCTCACGGTCCTCCGTGCCGAGCGCGCCCCCCTCGCCCGCGTGCGGATTGAGGCCGGCAACCGCGAGCCGCGGCCGTGCAACGCCGAAATCGCGCACGAGCGAAGCCGCCGTGATCCGCCCGAGGCGCAGGATCAGCGCCGTGTCCAGCATCGCGATCGCGTTGCGCAAGGAGACATGCACCGTCACCGGCACGACGCGAAGCTCCGGCCCGACGAGCATCATCACCGGCTGATCCCCGCCGGTCAGCGCGGCGAGAAACTCGGTATGGCCCGGATAGGCGAATCCCGCGCCGTAGAGCGCTTCCTTGCTGATCGGGTTGGTCACCACCGAAGCGGCCCGCCCTTCGCGCGCCAGGGCGACGGCGCGCTCGATCGCGCCGATCACCGCGGGCGCGTTGCGCGGGTCGGGCTTTCCGGGGACGACGGTGGCCGCGAGCCGCAGAGGAAGGACGGGAAGTGCCGTGGCAAAGCGCGCCGGAGCCTCCTCCGGCTCGGCGATCGCAGCCACCGGAATGCGCCAGCCAAGCGAGAAAGCGAGCGCTTCCAGCCGCGCCGGATCGTCGATGACGAAGAAAACCGGCCCCTCGCTCCGCAGTGCCTGCCAGGCCGCGAGCGCGATCTCGCCGCCGATCCCGGCCGGCTCCCCCATCGTGAGTGCGAGCGGGCGCATCGATTCAGACGATCGGCAAGAAAGGCCAAGGCAGGGGCTTTGCCTCCGGACCCCGCCAGGGCCTGGAGGCCCTGGACCCGACTTCATTCCTGCTAAAGATGAATTGCCCGGCCATCGGCGGCGAGCGCCGCTTCCTTGATCGCCTCGTTCAGCGTCGGGTGGGCGTGGGAGGTGAGCGCGATGTCCTCGGCCGAGGCGCCAAGCTCCATCGCCATCACCAGCTCGGCGATCAGCGTGCCGGCATCGGGACCGAGAATATGCGCGCCGAGCACCGCATCCGTTTTCGCATCGGCGAGGATCTTCACGAACCCGTCCGTATCGCCCATGGCGCGCGCGCGTGGGTTGGCGGTGAAGGGATATTTGCCGGTCTTGTAGGCGATGGCGGAAGATTTCAGCTCTTCCTCCGTCTTGCCGACAGAAGCGGCCTCCGGCCATGTATAGACCACGCCGGGGATGGCATCGTAATTCACGTGCGCCGCCTGGCCGGCGATGATTTCGGCCACCGCTGCGCCCTCGTCCATCGCCTTGTGGGCGAGCATGGGCCCGGCAATCGCATCGCCGATCGCATGGATCCCGGGGACCGAGGTCGCGAAGTTGCGCTCCGTCACGATCCGCCCGCCTTTGTCGAGCGCGACGCCGAGATCGGCAAGGCCGAGATCGTTCGTATAAGGCCGCCGCCCGACCGAGACCAGCACCACGTCCGCGAGAAGCTCGCTCACCTCGCCGCCCTTGACGGGCTCGAGGCGGAGCCGGACGCCCTCATTGCCGGGCTCGGAAGCCGTCACCCTGGTGCCGAGGCGGAATTTCATGCCCTGCCGGGCAAGCACGCGTTCGAGCTGCTTCGCAAGCTCGCCATCCATGGCGGGCACCAGACGGTCGAGAAATTCGACCACCGTCACCTCGGCGCCGAGCCGCTGCCAGACGCTTCCGAGCTCGAGGCCGATATAGCCGCCGCCGATCACCACCAGCCGTTTCGGCACGCTCTCCAGGGCGAGCCCGCCGGTCGAGGTGACGATCCGCTTCTCATCCACCGCCACGCCGGGAAGCGGCGTGCTTTCGCTGCCCGAGGCGATGACGATGTGCCGCGCCGCATAGGTCGTGCCGTTCACCGCGACCTGGCCGGGCGCGGTGATGCGTCCCCATCCCTTGAGCCAGGCAACCTTGTTCTTGCGGAAGAGATACTCGACGCCTTTGACATTGGCCTCGACCACGGACTCCTTGCGCGCCTGCATCCGCGCCAGATCGAGTCCGACCTTCTCGACCAGCACGCCATGCGCCGCGAGCGCATGCCCCGCATGGACGAATTCCTCCGAGGATTGCAGCAAAGCCTTGGAGGGGATGCAGCCGATATTGAGGCAGGTGCCGCCCAGGGTCTCGCGGCCCTCGACACAGCCGACCCGCATGCCGAGCTGGGCGGCGCGGATCGCCGCGACATAGCCGCCGGGGCCGGCCCCGACGACGATGAGGTCGAATGTTTCGCTCACCGAACGCCCCCTTCAGATCAGCATGGCTTCTGGCGGATCACGGAGCGATCCGCCAAAGCCCAAGGAGAAGCCACGAAATTGATCGGGAAAACTAAAGCCGGAGCGTGACGATCGAAAATCATCACGCTCTAGAGATCGAGCAGCAGGCGGCGCGGATCCTCGATCCCTTCCTTGATCCGGACCAGGAACGAAACCGCCTCCCGCCCATCGACGATGCGGTGATCGTAGGTGAGCGCAAGGTACATCATCGGGCGGATCTCGATCTTCCCGCCGATCGCCACCGGCCGATCCTGGATCTTGTGCATGCCGAGGATCGCCGACTGGGGCGGGTTCAGGATCGGCGTCGACATCAGAGAGCCATAGATCCCGCCATTGGTGATGCTGAAGGTGCCGCCGATGAGCTCCTCGAGCTTCAGCGTGCCTTCGCGTGCCCGCTTGCCGAAATCGGCGATCGCCCGCTCGATCTCGGCGAAGCCGAGGTGCTCGGCATTGCGGATCACCGGAACGACGAGCCCGTTCGGCCCGCCGACCGCGATTCCCATGTGCACGAAATGCTTATAGACGATGTCCTCGCCGTCGATCTCGGCATTGGCTGCGGGAAATTCCTGCAAGGCCGCCACCGCGGCGCGGACGAAGAAGCTCATGAAGCCGAGCCGAGCCCCTTTGTGCTTCTTCTCGAAAAGCTCGCGGTACTCCGCGCGCAGCGCCATCACGGCGCTCATGTCCACCTCGTTGAAGGTGGTGAGCATCGCCGCGGTGTTCTGCGCCTCCTTGAGCCGAATCGCGATCGTGCGGCGCAGCCGCGTCATGCGCACGCGTTCCTCGCCGGGCTCGGTCTCGCGCGGCGCCTTCACGGCGGGCGCGGGGACCAAAGGCGCTGGCGAGGCGGCGGGACGGCTCAGGAAAGCGAGCACATCTCCCTTGGTGATCCGCCCATCCTTGCCGGACCCGGCCCCGATGACCTCCGTGGAGAGTTTCTTCTCCTCGATCAGCCGCGCCGCGGCCGGGAAGACGGACGCGGCCGGCTGCGGTGGGGAAGACGGGGCGGCGGCCGGCCGGGCGACCGGCCCCCTTGGCTGCGGCGGCTCGCGCACGCCGGGCACCTGGGGAGCCGCCGTGGGCGCAGCCGGCGTGCCGGGGGAAGTGGCGGAAGCAGATTTCGCGGGCGCGCCGGCGGCCGCCGAGCCGTCGAGCCGGCCAAGCACCGCGCCGACCGCGACCTCGGCCCCGGTCTCGGCGGCAATCTCCGTGAGCACGCCCGCCGCCGGTGCCGGCACCTCGACCGTCACCTTGTCCGTCTCGAGCTCGACGAGCGGCTCGTCCATCGCAACCGTCTCGCCGGCCTGCTTCAGCCACCGCGCCACGGTTGCTGAAGTCACGCTCTCGCCGAGCGACGGCACCCTGATCTCGCTCGCCATGCCCCCTCTCCCCGCGCTCAAGCCACCGTCAATGCCTGGCGCACCAGCGCCGCCTGCTCCGCCGCATGCACTTTCGCAAGCCCGGTCGCGGGGCTTGCCGCCTCTCCCCTGCCGATATAGCGCGGCCGGCGCGCGGCGCCGCCCAGCGCCTCGAGCACACGCTCCAACCGCCGGTCAACGAAGCTCCAGGCCCCCATATTCTCCGGCTCCTCCTGGCACCAGACCAGCTCGGCCTTGGCATAGGGGGCGAGCGCCTGCTTGAGCGCCTTCTCCGGGAACGGATAGAGTTGCTCCAGGCGCAGCAACGCGACGTTGGTGATCTTCTTCGCTTCCCGTTCCGCCAGCAGATCGTAATAGACCTTGCCGCTCGAGAGCACCACGCGCGCGACCTTCTCCGGCGCGATCGCTCCGACCTCACGGAGCACCGGCTTGAAGCAGCTTCCCTCCGCCATCTCGGCGAGCCGTGACACGGCGAACTTGTGCCGCAGCAGCGATTTCGGCGTCATCACGATGAGCGGCTTGCGGAAGTTCCGCTTGAGCTGCCTGCGCAGCGCGTGGAAGTAGTTGCCCGGCGTGGTGAGATTGCAGACCTGCATGTTGCGCTCGGCGCAGAGCTGCAGATAGCGCTCAACCCGGCCGGAGGAATGTTCCGGGCCCTGACCCTCATAGCCGTGCGGCAGCAGCATCACGAGGCCCGACATCCTGAGCCATTTCGTCTCGCCCGAGGCGAGGAACTGGTCGATGATGACCTGCGCGCCATTGGCGAAATCGCCGAACTGCGCTTCCCACAGAACGAGCGAGCGCGGATCGGCGAGGCTGTAGCCATATTCGAAGCCGAGCACGCCCGCCTCCGACAGAAGCGAGTTATAGACCTCGAATTTCGCCTGCCCGGGCGCGATTGTGTTGAGTGGCACATACTGGCGCTGATCGCTCTGGTCGATCAGCACCGCATGGCGATGGCTGAAGGTGCCCCGCTCCGTATCCTCGCCCGAAAGACGGACCCGATGCCCTTCGATGAGAAGCGTGCCGAAGGCGAGCGCCTCGGCGGTCGCCCAGTCGATCCCCTCGCCGCTTTCGAGCATCGCCTGCTTGCCCTCGAGCTGGCGGCGGATCTTTGAATTGAGATCGAACCCCTCGGGCACGCGCACCAGCGCCGCGCCGACCTTGGCAAGATCACCCGTTTTGACCGCGGTCGCTTCCTCCGCCTCCTCGGCCTCCTTGGTGAGCCCGCTCCAATGGCCTTCCAGCCAGTCGGCCTTGTTCGGCTTGTAGGATTGCGCCGCCTGATAGGCGTTCTCGAGAGTTGCCGCGAACTCGTCCCACATCGCGCTCGCCTCGGCCGCGCTCACGGTTCCGTTGGCGGCGAGCGCCTCGGCATAGAGAGTGCGCGTCGTCTTATGGGCGGCGATCGCGCGATACATGACCGGCTGGGTGAAGGCGGGCTCGTCGGTCTCGTTATGGCCGTGGCGGCGGTAGCAGACGATGTCGAGCACCGTATCGACGCCGAAGGTGTTGCGAAACTCGGTCGCGAGCTGCGCGCAGTAGACCACCGCCTCCGGATCGTCGCCGTTCACATGGAAGATCGGCGATTGCACGGATTTCGCGACGTCCGTGCAATAAAGCCCGGAGAAGCCGTGCGCCGGAACGGTGGTGAAGCCGATCTGGTTGTTCACCACGAGATGCACCGTGCCGCCGACGCGGTAGCCGATCAGCTGGCTCATCGCCAGTGTCTCGTAGACGAGCCCCTGGCCGGCGAAGGCCGCGTCCCCATGCATCAGGATGCCCATCACCTTGTGCCGCTCGATGGTGTCCCCGGCCATGTCCTGGCGGGCCCGCACCTTGCCCATCACCACCGGATCGACGGCCTCGAGATGCGAGGGATTGGGCTGCAGGGAAAGATGCAGCGGCCGGCCTCCGATCTCGAGATCGGTCGAGGTGCCGAGATGGTATTTCACGTCGCCCGAGCCCTGCACGTCATCGGGCTTGGAGCTCGCGCCCCCGAACTCGCTGAAGACGGCCGTGAGTGGCTTCTTCACCACGTTGACGAGCGTGTTCAGCCTTCCGCGATGGGGCATGCCGATCGCGATCTCGGTCGCGCCCGCCGCGACCGCGGCGTCGATCACCGTCTGCAAGGCGGGGATCGTCACTTCGCCACCTTCGAGCCCGAAGCGCTTCGTGCCGACGAAACGCTTCTGGCAGAAGGCCTCGAATCCCTCGGCCTCCGTGAGCTCGCGGAGGATCCGCCGCCTGGCCTCCTTGTCGAACGCCTTTTCCCAGGGCGCGCCTTCCATGTGGCGCTGGATCCAGGATTTCTGGTCCGGATCCTGGATATGCATGAACTCGACGCCGATCGGGCCGCAATAGGTCGCGCGGAGGATGTCGAGGATCTCGTGCAAGGTGGCGGTTTCACGGCCAAGTACGTTGTTGATGAAGATCGGCCGCTCGAGATCGGCCTCGGCAAAGCCGTAGCTCTTGGGATCGAGCTCGGCATGCGGCTTGGGCTGGGTGAGGCCCAGCGGGTCGAGACGGGCCTCAAGATGGCCGCGCACGCGATAGGCGCGGATCAGCATCAGGGCGCGGATCGAATCAAGCGTGGCGGTCCTGACCTCGTCCGCGGAAAGCCCCCCAGCCTCCAATAGCGTCTCCGATGGCCGGGAAGCCGGCGGCTCGGGCGCGAAGAGGGAGGGCCGCGGCGCCCAGGAAGCGCCCGCCGCATCGGTGAGAACGGCGCGCGATTCGTCGTTCAGGCCGGCGAAGATCTCGCCGAAGCTCGGATCGACGGCGGCAGGATCCGCCACCCATTTCGCGTAGAGATCCGCCAGGAACGTCGCGTTCGCACCGCTGAACGCGCTCGCCAGAACGTCCACACCCGCCATCGTCGCAACCCCGTCGATTTCTTCTCAGGCCTGATTTGCAGACCAACTTCGGTCAAAATAGGAACAACGTCACATAAACATGTCACCGTGGCGAGGTTTCTGCTTTGCGCGCGCCGCATGCGCCGTGCCTCGGAGACCGATTGGGAATGCGACTTGCGATGAGCCCGACGCGCCGCAGACACCGGACGAGCAACGCAGTCGCGCTCGCAACGGTCCCTCACCCTCCAAGCGCGCGGACCATCGTGCTGCCAAGCGCGGCCGGGCTTTCCGCCACATGGATACCTGCTTCGCGCATCGCCTCCATCTTGGCCGTGGCCGTGTCCCGCCCGCCACTGATCACCGCCCCGGCATGGCCCATTCGCCGGCCTGGCGGCGCGGTGGCCCCGGCCACGAACCCGACCACCGGCTTTCTGACGGGCGCGCGCGCGAGAAATTCCGCGGCATCGATCTCGCTCTCGCCGCCGATCTCGCCGATCATGACGATCGCCGCGGTCTCGGGGTCGGCGAGGAAAAGCTCCAGCACCTCGATGAAGTCCGTCCCTTTCACCGGGTCGCCACCGATGCCCACGCAACTGCTCTGGCCAAGCCCGGCCGCGGTTGTCTGCGCCACCGCCTCATAGGTGAGGGTGCCCGAGCGGGAGACGATGCCGATCTTGCCGCGCCGATGGATATGGCCGGGCATGATGCCGATCTTGCAGGCATCCGGAGTGATGACGCCGGGACAATTCGGACCGATCAGCCGCGATCCCGTGCCGGAAAGCGCCCGCTTCACCCGCACCATGTCGAGCACGGGAATGCCCTCGGTGATGCAGACGATGAGCGGTACGCCGGCATCGATCGCTTCCAGGATCGCATCGGCGGCGAAAGGCGGAGGCACATAGATCGCGCTCGCGGTCGCACCCGTCTCCGCGACCGCCTCGACCACCGTCTCGAACACCGGCAGGCCAAGATGGGTGGTGCCGCCCTTGCCCGGCGTCACGCCGCCCATGAGTTTCGTTCCGTAGGCGATCGCCTGCTCCGAATGGAAAGTGCCCTGGGCCCCCGTGAAGCCCTGGGTGATCACGCGCGTTTCGGCATCGACCAGAATTGCCATCTCAGGCTGCCTTGCTCACGGATTTGACCACTTTCTCGGCAGCGTCGGCGAGGTTTTCCGCGGAAATGATGGGCAGACCGGAGCGCGCCAGGATCTCCTTGCCGAGGGCGACATTGGTGCCTTCCAGCCGCACCACCAGCGGCACATCGAGAGAGACCTCGCGCGCCGCCGCGACCACGCCCTCGGCAATCACGTCACAGCGCATGATGCCGCCGAAGATATTGACGAGGATCGCTTCGACTTCCGGATCGGAGAGGATGATCTTGAACGCCGCGGTCACCCGCTCGCGCGTTGCCCCGCCGCCGACATCGAGAAAGTTCGCAGGGCTGCCGCCATAGAGCTTGATGATGTCCATCGTCGCCATGGCGAGTCCGGCGCCATTGACCATGCAGCCGATGGTGCCGTCGAGCGCGACATAGTTGAGGCTGTGGCGCTCGGCCTCCAGCTCCTTCGGATCTTCCTCCGCCTCGTCACGCAATTTTTGCAGATCGGGATGGCGATAGAGCGCATTGTCGTCGAAGGCCATCTTCGCGTCGAGCGCGACCACGGTGGCTTCCGCCGTCACCACCAGCGGGTTGATCTCGAGAAGCGCGCAATCGAGGCCGAGAAAGGCGCGATAAAGCCCCGTGACGAGCTTGCCGAAAGCAATGGCCTCCTTGCCCTGAAGACCGAGGCCGGCGGCAAGCCGCCTTCCGTGGAAGGCTGAGACGCCGGAGGCGGGATCAACCGTGAGGTGAAGGATCCGCTCCGGATGATGCGCCGCGACCTCCTCGATCTCGACCCCGCCCTCGCTCGAGGCGACCAGCGCGATGCGCCCGGCCGCGCGATCGATCAGCAGCGAGAGATAGAGCTCGCGGACGATCGCCGCCCCCGCCTCGACATAGACCCGATGGACCTGTCGTCCCTTGGGGCCGGTCTGGTGGGTGATGAGCGTGTGCCCAAGCATGGCGGACGCGGCCGCATGGACCTCGCCGAGCGAGCGGCAGACCCGGACGCCGCCCTTGCCGCCGGAATCATCGGCGAAATGACCGGCGCCGCGGCCGCCGGCATGGAGCTGCGCCTTCACCACATAGACCGGGCCCGGCAGTTCCTCAGCCTTCCTGACCGCCTCGTCCGGTGTCCAGGCGACCGCGCCGGCCAGCACCGGAACCCCGAACTTCTTCAGAAGTTCCTTGGCCTGGTATTCGTGGATGTTCATCGCCGGCCCTCAGCCGACGAGCTTGCGCGAGGCATCGATCAGTCCGCGCACCGAGGCGCAGGATGCGTCGAATGCCGCCTTCTCCTCCGGAGTGAGGGAAATTTCGATGATGCGCTCGACACCTTTGGCGCCAATCACCACCGGCACGCCGACGTAGAGATCCTTGATCCCGTACTGGCCGGTCAACCATGCCGCGCAGGGCAGCACCCGCTTTTTGTCGCGCAGAAAACTCTCGGCCATGGTGACCGCCGCCGAAGCCGGGGCATAGAATGCGCTGCCCTTGCCCAAGAGCTTCACGATCTCGCCGCCGCCATTGGCCGTCCGCTCGATGATCGCCTTGATGCGCGCATCGCTCGACCAGCCCATCCGCACGAGGTCCGGCACCGGGATGCCGGCAACCGTCGAGTAGCGCACCAGGGGGACCATGGTGTCGCCGTGCCCGCCGAGAACGAAGGCGCTTACATCCTCCACCGAGACATTGAACTCGCGTGCAAGGAACAGCCGGAAGCGCGCGGAATCGAGCACACCCGCCATTCCCACCACACGCTCCGGCGGCAGCCCCGATTTCTCCTTCATCACCCAGACCATCGCATCGAGCGGATTGGTGATGACGATGACGAAGGCCTCCGGGCAGTGCTTGCGGATGCCCCCCGCCACGTCCGCGATCACCGAGGCATTCTTCGCCACGAGATCATCGCGCGACATGCCCGGCTGACGCGGAAAGCCCGCGGTGACGACAACGACATCGGCCCCCGCGATGGGCGCATAGTCCGAGCCGCCGGCGATGACCGCGTCAAAATCCTCGATCGCGCCCGCCTGCTCGAGATCGAGCGCCTTGCCCGCCGCGACATCGCCAAAGACATCGAACAGCACGGCGTCCCCAAGCTCCTTGAGGCCGACCAGATGAGCCAGCGTGCCGCCGATCGAACCGGCGCCGATCAACGCGATCTTGTTGCGAGCCATGGCGTTCCTTGAACCCGGGCGGGCCGCGCACAGCAAAGCCCCCCGGCACCCGCCGGCCCGGAAGGCCGCGCTTGCCTAGCCCATCACCGGCACCCCGGCAAGTCGCGCCAAGGGGCTTTTTCGTCATGTCAGATGCGGCAAAGCGAGATATTCCCGTGTCTGCATTTCGATCAGCCGCGAGGCGGTGCGGCGAAACGCCTCTGATCCCTCGCCCTCGGGATAGAGCTCGTCCGGATCCGCCGCCGCCGAGGCGACGAGCTTGACCCGATGGTCATAGAGCGCATCGATCAGCGTGATGAACCGCCGCGCGGCATCGAAGCGCAAAGGATCGAGGCGGGGGATCGCATCGAGCACGAGCGTTTCGAAATGGGTGGCGAGCGCGAGATAATCTCCGGGGCCGAGCGGGGTTTCGCAAAGTGAAGCGAAATCGAACCGCGCCACCTTTCCTGCCGCACGCGGCACCGGCAAAGTTCGCCCCATCACGATCAGGCGCCGTTCCGCCGCCGGCTCGCCGCCGAGCTCGGCGAACGCCGCATCGAGGGCGGCGCGGGCGCGCGCATCCGCCGGCACATGCCAGACCGGCATGCGCATGAGCCGCTCGCGCCGCCAATCCTGGCCGCCCTCGATCACCAGAAGATCAAGATGACTCTTCAGGATTTCGATGAAAGGGAGAAACGCATCGCGCCCGGGCTGGCCCTTGAAGAGATCGTCCGGCACGGTGTTCGAGGTCGCGACGACGATCACGCCACGGGCGAAGAGCGCGGCGAAGAGCCGCCCGAGCAGCAGCGCATCGGCGACATCGTTGATCTGGAATTCGTCAAAGCAGAGCAGCACATTCTCGCGCGCGATCGCATCCGCAAGCGGGGGGATCGGATCGCCGCCGGCGGCCGCATGCAACCTTGCATGCACATCCTGCATGAAGCGATCGAAATGCACGCGCCGCTTGCGCGCGAGCGGGGCGGTGGCGAAGAAGAGATCCATCAGCATGGACTTCCCCCGCCCCACCGCGCCGGCCAGATAGAGGCCGTTCGGCGCCGCGCTGTCCTCCGGGCTCCGCCGCGCGAGGAGCCACCCGAGGAGGCCCTGGCCATTGGCAGCCGGCGCCGGCTCATAAAAGCGCAGGCGCTGCCACAGCGCCTGAAGCCGTTCGACCGCGAGCGCCTGGGCGGGATCCGACCCGAGCTCGCCCCGGGCGAGCTTCGCGCGATAGAGGGGAAGCGGCCCGTCCGCGGCTTCCTTGTCGGCGGCGGCCCGGGACGGGAGAACATCCATGGCTGGCTGCGCTTACCCCGATCCATCCGCCCGCTTCAATCTCCGGCAAGGCAACCCTGGACAGAGCGAGGCGCTGATGTACTTAAAAGCAGGCGTCCCTCGGAGGATCGTCGATGACCCAGCTCGCCTATGACCGGCTCGCCGCCACCGAAGTCGCTTCCGACCCTTTCCGGCACATCATCGTGCCGGAATTCGTGCCGCCCGAGGCGCTGGCCCGGGTGGTTGCCGATCTCCCTTCGCTCGAGCGCAGGGGCTCCTTCCCGATCGGGTCGCTCCGCTTCGGCCCTGCCGCCGCGCTGCTGATGGAGGAGCTGGAGGGCCCCCGGTTCCGCCAGGCCCTCGCCGACAAATTCTCACTCGACCTAGATGATGCGCCGACCATGCTGACATTGCGCGGCGCCTCGACCGAGCGGGATGGCCTGATCCATCGGGATTCGGACGCCAAGCGGGTGACGGTGCTGCTCTATCTCAACCCCGCGAACGCCGCCTGGGCGCGGCATGAGGGGTGTCTCAGGCTGCTGCGCACACCCGACGATCTCGATGATTTCGCGGTCGAGGTGCCGCCGGCCGATGGCGCGTTGCTCGTGTTCCCAAACGCCGCCAATGCCTGGCATGGCCATAAGACTTTCATCGGGCGGCGCTACGTGGTCCAGCTCAACTACATGACGACCGACGCCGCGGCGCGCTCCGAACTGCGCCGCCACCGCTTCTCGGCGCTCGTCAAGCGGCTCACCCAAGCGGCCTGAGAGGTGGAGGGCGGCAGCCGGATCGCGGGGCAGCTCGAAGAGGCGGCAAGGGCCTGCGCCCGCGAGGGCAGCACGCTCACCGAGTTGCGCCGCCTTGTGCTCGGGCTGATCCTCGAGGCGGAAGGTCCGCTCACCGCCTACCAGCTTCTCGACAGGCTCAAGCAGACCCGCAAGGGCGCGGTGCCGCCGACGGTATATCGGGCGCTCGACTTCCTGCTCGCGCGCCGGCTGATTCACAAGGTCGAGAGCCTCAACGCCTTCGTTCCCTGCATCGAGCCGGCGCAGCATGGCCATCAGGCGCAGTTCCTCATCTGCCGCGCCTGCGGCGCCGTCACCGAGCTCGAGGATCACGCCATTGCCGAGGCGCTGACGCGCGCGACGGCGCGCCACGGCTTCCAGCCCGTGAACGCCCTGATCGAGGTGACGGGCGTTTGCGCGGCCTGCGCCCGGGCGGGCGAGGCCGCGCCCGAAGCGGTCCCGCCGCCGAGGGCTTGATCCCGGTCACATCATGCCGCCATCGACGAAGAAATTCGCCCCGCTGCAGCCGGCCGCCTCCTCGGAGGCGAGGAACAGCGCCATGCGGGCGACATGCTCCGGCAGGATGCGGAATTTCAGCGCCTGGCGTTCGAGGAGCGCCGCATCCGCCTCGGGCGGCGTCCAGAGACGCCGCTGCCGCTCGGTCACGATCGCGCCCGGCACGATGCAATTGACGCGGATTCCCTTGCCGCCGAGTTCCTTGGCGAGCGTGCGTGTGAGCCCGTTGATGGCGGCCTTCGCCGTCGTATAGCCGACCATGTTCGTGATCCCGCGCATCCAGGAGCCCGAGCCGAAAAGGATCACCGCGCCGCCGCCGCGCGCCGCCATGCCCGGAACGACTGCCTGGGCGGCGAAGAATTGGTGATCGAGATTGAGCGCGAGCGTCCGCCGCCACTGCTCCGGCTCCACGCCCTGCCAGGAATGGCGATCGTCGCGGGCGGCATTGTTGACGAGCACGTCGAGCCCGTGGCCGGCCTCCGCCTCGATCGCGCGGACAGCGGCGCGCAGCGCCGCGATGTCGGTGAGATCGGCGGCAACGAATCGCGCGCCAGGGCCGATCTTTTCGACAAGCGCTTTGCCGGCTTCCTCGTCCACATCGATGAAGAACACGCGGGAACCCTGCACCGCAAAGGCCTCGACCATGGCCGCGCCGATGCCGCTCGCGCCGCCGGTGATCAGCACGGATTTGCCGGAAAGAGAAGGATAGCGGGCGATCGAATCGTTCATGCGGGGCGCTCCTCGTTCATTTCGTGCTGGCATTTCGTGCTGGCATTTCGTGCTGGCATTTCGTGCTGGCATTTCGTGCTGGCATTTCGTGCCGGCCGTCTCGTGTCGGTCCGCATGATTTGACAGCGCGCCGCCTCCGGCGCCAGCCATCCCGCCGTGCTTATTGCCGGCCGGCGACCCCTGCCGAACAATTCGGCAAACCGGCAAGGCCAAGCCCCTGACCGGCGGGGCGGAAAAGGGAAAGGAACGTTCTCGATGCGAACCATGATGCTGGCCCTGATCGCGCTTGGCGCCATGATGGTCCCCGGCGCCGCAGAGACACCGACGCCCGCCGCCGGAAGTCCCGAGGTCTTTTGGGTGTTCACCCTCGCGATTGAGCCCGCCCAGTACGGTCCGTTGACAGAGCTCGTCTCGCAAATTGTGGCCGCGGCGGAAAAGGAGCCCGGAACCCTCGAATATGACTGGAACATCGGCGCCGATCGCAAGACGCTCATCGTGATCGAACGCTATGCGGATTCCCAAGCCCTGCTGCAGCATGGGAAGGATTTCGGCCCATTCGCCAAGCGCTTCTTCACACTCGCGAAGCCGGTCAGCCTGGTCGTTTTCGGCACGCCGGACGCGGAGGCCAAGAAGGCCATCGCCGGTCTCCGCCCGGTCTATATGACCACGTTCGACGGCTTCAGCCGCTGAAGGGGCCGGCTTTCTCAGCGGACGGGCAGAGCTTCCGATGAAATCGCGCGGTGATCCGGGGAGGTCGATGAAATTGCACCGGCCGCAAGAGCGTGATGATTCGAGGTCATGTGGAAGATCAGTGACCGCTTTCCTTCTCGCTCAGGGAGGCAAGGCTTTCGGGTCGCAGGATGACGATATGGCCCTGGTCACGCGCAATGACGCCAGCCTTCTCCCACAATCGAAGCTGGCGATTGATCTTTTCCCGCGACCCGCCGGCGAGTGTGGCGAGATCGCTCTGGGATAGCCGTATCGTGACACGGTTGCCGGCCGGCCCGGCGATCTGCGGCAGACCGAGCAGAAGCCTGCTGATCCGACCTGGCAGGTCGAGCAGCGCCAGACTCTCGACGGCAAGATTGGTGCGCCGGAGCCGTCGGCAAAGCTCGCCCATCAATTTAAGGCAAAGTTCGGGATTTTTACGGATCAGGGCGAGAAACCCCGCCCGCTCCACGATCAACAACACGCAGTCCTCGATGGCCGAGACATCGGCGCTGCGCTCCGCCCCGTCGAGGAGGGAAATCTCGCCCAGGATCTCGCCCGCGCCGAGCACGGCGTAGCTAACCTCGCGGCCGTCCACGCCCAGCGCCGAGACCCGCACGGTGCCCTGCAGAATGACGATCATGCTGCCTCCGGGCTCCCCCTTGCGGAGGATCTGCGCCCCGCGCGGCCGGCGCTGCAGCGCCGTGTGCCCAAGAATCTGGTCGATCTCAGTCGCCGAAAGCGCCTTGAAGAGGGGCACCGTCACAAGTGCTGCTCGCCGTGCGGCAAGATCGCGCTGCGGCTTTGCCATATCTCTCGTCGCTTCCCGATTCCTCGGCCCGCCAAAGGGAGCTTCCAGAGTCGCCCGCTCCTCCGCCACGGAAATTCCTCGCGCCTGCCTCACGTCCAATGATGCTACCATGTTGGGAAGCGGGAGTGAATGCGATGCATCTCAAGCGGGAAATGACAGAGAATGCCCGCACGAGTGTGGGCATCTATTCGGCCGGTCCATGGTCGCGGCGGCTCCGCCTCGCCTCCGGCTCCATCCTTTTCCTTTACGTCACCCTGCATCTGACCAACCACGCGCTCGGCAATATCGGCCTCGGCGCGATGCAGGCAATGCTTGCGATCCAGCTTTGGCTCTGGCAGGGCGTGATCGGCTCGATCCTGCTCTATGGCGCATTCCTCCTCCATGGCGGGCTCGGGGTCTTCGCGTTCTACCAGCGTCGCTTCTTCGGCCTCAGGTGGCTCGAGGGTGCGCAGCTCGTGCTCGGTCTCGCCGTGCCGGCACTGCTGGCCAACCATCTGGCCGACACGCGTCTCGCACTCCTGCTTTACGGAATTCCCAAGCAATATCCACAGGTCCTCGCCACTTTCTGGGTGCTCGTTCCGCTGTTCGGAGCGCTTCAGGTCGTGGTGTTGATCGTTGCCTGGGGCCATGGCTGCATCGGCATGCATTACGCCTTCCGGCTAAAGCCCTGGTACGGACGGGCAAGCCGCCTCTTGCTCGTGCTCGCGATTCTTCTCCCCGTGCTTGCCCTCCTCGGCTTCGTGCAGGGAGGGCGGGAGGTCGCGCGCGCGATGGTCGTGCCTGCCTGGCGCGCAGCCGAGCTCGGGGCCGCCAAGGCCGGCACGCCGGCCGAGGCCGTGCATCTCTTTCATGTTCGAGACCTCTTTATCGCCGGCTGGCTTATCCTGCTGGCACTCGTGCTGGTGCTGCGGGGCCTGCGCACATGGCGCGAGCGCAGCAGCCGCAGCGTCGCGATCACCTATCCGGACGGCCGTGTTGTCGGTCTGCCTGCCGGTTGCTCCGTGCTCGAGGCAAGTCTGCGAATCGGCTTTCCGCACGCGGCGATCTGCGGCGGGCGCGGCCGTTGCTCGACCTGCCGTGTCCGGGTTTTTGGGGATCCCGCTTCGCTGGCTCCGCCCACCGCCTCAGAGTCTGCGGTGCTCGCCCGTGTGCGCGCGGACCCGGGGTGCGTGCGGCTCGCCTGCCAGCTTCGCCCGCTTGGCTCGATCATCATCTATCCGCTCATCCCACCCGGGATCGCCGCAAGATTCCTCGTCGGAAGCGGTCGGGGCATGCTGGGCGAAGAACGGTTCATCGTCGCGATGTTCGTCGATCTACGCGATTCCACCGCGCTCGTTCGCGGCCGCCTTCCCTATGACGCGGTATTCATGCTGCGCCGTTTCGTCGAGAGCGCGGCAATGGCAGTGATCGATGCGGGCGGGGTCCCTAACCAATTCACTGGCGATGGCCTGCTCGCCCTGTTCGGCCTCGCTTCGGGCCCGGCCGAGGCCTGCCGCGCGGCGCTCGCCGCCACCATCCGCCTTGCGCAAGCCCTCGGCGGACAAACCGAAACGATGCAAGACGAAAGCGAAGAGCGGCTCGCCTTCGGCATCGGTGCGCATTGCGGCACAGCGGTGGTGGGTGAAATCGGATTCGGCGGTATCCGGACCTTCACTGCGCTTGGCGAAGTGGTGCACCTGGCCGCGCGGCTCGAGCAGGCGTCTCGCGATCTTCGACAGACAGCGGTGATTTCGGCAGAAATCCTCGAGCGCGCCGGCGTGACACTGCCTGTCGGCTCGCCCACTTCCTCAGCAACCGAGCTCAGGGTGCGCGGGCACGACCGACCGCTTCGGGTCAATCTTTTCACAATCGTAACGTTACGCGAGGGCTTCGGCGTGGACTGAACGATCAGCCGTGCGAGAGCGGGATGCGTCTGCTCCCGCGCCAGCCATTCGTTTTCTCGTGTGAATTCAGACCTTCGATGATCCCGCTTTATGGCGCGGCCGCGCCCGGCCCGTCGCCCACGACCCAGCGCCCGATCGGACGGCCAGTCGTGGCGTCGATCGTCCATGTGAGGGTGACGACCGGCCGATGGAGCGGCAGGCCCGGCTCCGCGGTCTTGCGGACGATTGCGTTCAGGCGATCCAGGGGCAGCAGCTCGGTCATCGGTCCAACTCCCGTCCTTCGATGGACGGGATCAAACCGAAAGAGAGCTTCGCAGACTGTAACCCGGGTTACTTTTTCTGGCGAGAGCGGGATATGTTCGCTTTCGGTCATCACGCTCTAAAGCGTGATCGCCGAAGGTGGAACGACCGGAGGCGTGAATCACGCTGGAAAACACATGCCAGAGAGCGGGATCCGTGAGCACAGGCGAACGCACCACGCTTTTGCACAGGGAAGGATAAGGATATGGTCGTGCTCCGCAGAGCGACTCCGGAGCGGGTGAGCGCGTTCTCCGATGGCGTGTTCGCTGTCCTCATTACGGTGCTGGTGCTGGACCTGCGGCCACCGGAGCATCCCACCTTCAAGGCGTTCCTACTGCTCTGGCCTACATGGCTCAGCTATGCAGTGAGCTACCTTTTCATCGCCATTGTCTGGACAAACCATCATTATCTCATGCGCTATGCCAACGAGGCGACTCCTCGTCTCCTGTGGTCCAATTTCGCGCATTTGTTTTGCATGTCGCTGCTGCCGCTCTCGACCGCCTGGATGGCGGTGAGCGAATTGGCGCCGCAGCCGGTTGCCTTCTACGCGGCGGTTTTCTTCCTCGTGAACGCAACCTATATGTGTCTGATCTGGGAGCTCGTTGATCGAATTCCGGTTGATGAACTCTCACCAGTGGTGCGCAGGATCATGTGCCTCCGCGCGATCGCGACTTTGTGCCTCTTCGGGGTGGCTGCGGTCGTGGCGCTGAAATATCCACCGGTTGGACTCGGAATTTGCATTGCGTGCCTGATCGTTTATCTGAAGCCCGATCCGCCGGGCGCTGAAAAGCGGATATCCCAGGAATAAAGGGAACTTATTCGAACCTCGCGCTTCGCGTTCGGGCGGATGCCTCCCTTCACTCCCGTCTCAGCACCCGGTCGATGAGAAAATGGGAAATGCCGCCAGCGACGAAGTCGCGGCGCAGCGCCGCCTCGTCATAATCCTCGCGCACCCAGTCGAGGAACGGCTTGCGCCCCTCTCCCTCGCGCGCATAGCAGAACAGGAAAGCATCCAGGATGCCGGTGCGGGCGCGCCGGAAATGGCCGAAGCGCATGGAAAGCTGCCGCATCGCCTGCTCCAGGCTCGTTCCGTTGAGAAGCAGGTAGATCGCCGCCGCGAGCCCGGCACGGTCGGCGCCTGACTTGCAGTGGATCAGCGCCGGCCCCTCCATGCTTCGATAGATCTCCGCAAGCGCCAGCACCCGCTCGCGATGCGGCGCGCCCCGGCTCTCGAACGGTGCATCGATATGGCGAAGGCCGAGACGTTCCGCCGCCTCGCGCGAAAGCGCATCCGACCCGCAGGCGCGTCGCCCGCGCAGATTGATGACCGTCTTGAGGCCGTGGCGCCGGGTCGCGGCGGCGAGCCGCGCCGGGGTCGGATGATTGCAGCGATAGAGCCGGCCGGGAACGACCGTTGCCCAATTCCCCCACGCCACCCGGAAGAATCCATGATCGGCAAGAAGACTGTCCGACCAGGCCGCAAGCCGGCCCCGGCCGGTCGCCACATCGCCCGCGAACACCGGAATCCGCGACCGGTCTCGAAGCCCGCTCAAATAGCCTCTCAGGCCTTGCGTTCGACGATCATCTGCTTGATCCGCCCGATCGCGCGCGCCGGATTGAGCCCTTTCGGGCAGGTCTCGGTGCAGTTCATGATGGTGTGGCAGCGATAGAGGCGGAACGGATCCTCGAGCGCGTCCAACCGTTCGCCGGTGGCCTCGTCGCGCGAATCAGCGATCCAGCGATAGGCCGCAAGCAGCACAGCCGGGCCGAGATAGCGGTCCCCGTTCCACCAATAGCTCGGACAGGCGGTCGAGCAGCAGAAACAGAGGATGCATTCCCACATCCCGTCGAGCGCGGCCCGCTCCTCCTTGCTTTGGCGCCGCTCGCCGTCGGGCGGGGCGGGACTCTCGACCTTCAGCCAGGGCTCGATGCTGCGGTACTGCGCATAGACCTGCGTGAGGTCCGGCACCAGGTCCTTCACCACCGGCAGATGCGGCAGCGGCGTGATGCGCACGGCCTCCTTCACCTCGGCAATCGGCTTGAGGCAGGCGAGCGTGTTGGTCCCGTCGATATTCATCGCACAGGAACCGCAGATTCCCTCGCGGCAGGAGCGGCGGAAGGTGAGCGTCGAATCGATCTCGTTCTTGATCTTGATCAGTGCATCGAGAACCATCGGCCCACAGGCATCGAGATCGATCTCGTAACCGTCGTAACGCGGATTCTGCCCTTCGTCGGGGCTCCAGCGATAGATGTGGAACGGCTTCACCCGCTTGGCGCCGGCCGGGGCCTTGTGCTTGTGGCCGGCGGTGACACGGCTGTTGGCAGGCAGTGAGAAATTCGCCATCGCGCTCTTTTCCGATCAGATTTTTCCGCTCACGCCGCCCGCTGCACCAGCCCGACGATCACCAGCAGGATCACCGCGCCGAAGGCTGCCCGGATGAGGCTGGCCAGGAACCCACCAACCAGAAACACACCGAGCGCATGAAGCACGATCCCGCCTACCAGGGCGCCGACGATCCCCACCGCGATGTTCCCGATCAGGCCGAAGCCCCGCCCGCGCACGATCAGCCCGGCGAGCCAGCCGGCGAGCGCGCCGATGATCAGCATGCCGACCAGCGAGGGCACGGAGATCACCATCATGCCGCCCGTACTCAATAGACCCGTTTCTGCGGCGGAATCACCGAGACTTCGTTGGTGAGCGTGCGCATCTTCACCGGCCGGTAGGCAAGGCTGACGTCACCCGCGGCGTCGCACCAGGAAAGCGTGTGCTTCATCCAGTGCTGATCGTCCCGTTCGGGATAGTCGTCATGCGCATGCGCGCCCCGGCTCTCATGCCGCGCCTCCGCGCTCACCATCGTCGTCAAGGCATTGTGCATCAGATTGCCGAGCTCGAGCGCTTCCATCAAATCGGAGTTCCAGATCAGGCTGCGGTCCTCCAGGGCCATGTCCGCAAGACCGTCCCAGAGGCCGTGCATCTTGGCGACCCCCTCGCTCAGGCTCTTGCTGCTGCGGAACACCGCCGCATGGGTCTGCATTGTCCGCTGCATCGAAAGCCGAAGCTCGGCCACCCTCGTTCCGCCGGCGGCGTGGCGCGTGTGATCGAAATGATCGAGCGCCCGCTCCCCGGCCTTCGGCGCAAGCGTCGGCTGACCGGCGCCCGGACGCAGCTTCTCGGCCGCGCGCAGCCCCGCGGCCCGGCCGAAAACAACGAGATCGAGCAGGGAATTGGTCCCGAGCCGGTTCGCCCCGTGCACCGATACGCAGGCGCACTCGCCGACCGCCATCAGGCCGGAGACCGTCGCATCCGGATCCTCCGCCGTCGGCCGCAGCACCTCGCCGTGATGGTTGGTGGGAATGCCGCCCATATTGTAATGCACGGTCGGCAGCACCGGAATCGGCTCCTTCGTCACGTCCACGCCGGCGAAGATGCGTGCCGTCTCGGAAATTCCCGGCAACCTTTCATGCAGGATCGCGGCGCCGAGATGCTCAAGATGGAGCAGAAGATACTCCTTGTTCGGCCCGCAGCCGCGTCCTTCGGCGATCTCGATCGTCATGGAGCGGGAAACGACGTCGCGGCTGGCAAGATCCTTCGCGGTCGGCGCATAGCGCTCCATGAAGCGCTCGCCTTCGCTGTTCGTCAGGTAGCCGCCCTCCCCGCGCGCGCCTTCGGTGATGAGGCAGCCGGCAGGGAAGATGCCGGTCGGGTGGAACTGCACGAACTCCATATCCTGCGTCGGCAGCCCGGCGCGCAGCGCCATCGCATTTCCATCGCCGGTGCAGGTATGGGCCGAGGTGCAGGAGAGATAGGCCCGGCCATAGCCGCCGGTCGCAAGCACGACGAGCCCGGCGCGGAAGCGATGGATCGAGCCGTCCTCGAGGCACCAGGCCATCACCCCGCGACAGACCCCGTCCTCGTCCATGATCAGATCGAGCGCGTAATACTCGACGAAGAACTCCACCGCGTGCTTGAGGCATTGCTGGTAGAGCGTGTGCAGGATCGCGTGTCCGGTGCGGTCGGCCGCCGCCGCGGCGCGCATCGCGGGAGATTTGCCGAAATGCGTCATGTGGCCGCCGAAGGGCCGCTGATAGATGCGCCCATCCTCCGTGCGACTGAACGGGACGCCGAAATGCTCGAGCTCGTGGACCGCCGGAATCGCCTCGCGGCACATATATTCGATCGCGTCCTGATCCCCGAGCCAGTCCGACCCCTTCACGGTGTCGTACATGTGCCAGCGCCAGTCATCCTCGCCCATATTGCCGAGCGCGGCGCCGATGCCGCCCTGCGCCGCAACGGTGTGGCTCCGCGTCGGGAACACCTTGGAAAGACAGGCGGTCTTGAGCCCGGTGCTGCCCATGCCGAGCGTTGCCCGAAGCCCGGCGCCGCCGGCGCCCACGACCAGCACATCATAGGTGTGATCGACGATCTCGTAGGCCCGCGTGGAAGGCAGCGTGATCGCGTTCATCCCTCGTCCATCCCTTGCCTCACGCAGGCCTAGCCCGCGAAGGCGAGCTTGAGCACCGCGACCACCGCGGCGAGCCATAGGAGCGCCAGCACCGCCTTCATCACGGCGAGGCTGGTCAGCCTGGCGCCCTCACCGTGTACATAGTCCTCGATCACCACCTGCAAACCCAGCGCGAGGTGCTGAAAGAGCGCGACCAGGAGGGCGAGAAGGAGAACGCTGTTCCAGGGCCGCCCTGCCCAGTGCGCCGTCGATGTCCGATCCGCGCCGAGATGGGCGAGGAGCGAGAGGACGAACCAGACCGCGAGGAGGACCAGGGCGGCGGCCGTCAGCCGCTGCGCCCACCAGTGGCCGGCCCCGGAGCGCGCGGTGCCGAGGCCGCGCACGCGGCCGAGTTGCGAGCGCATGATCGCCCCGGATCCCGTGACTTCCTTCATCGCCATCGCCCGCCCTTACCAGATAGCGAGGCCGACGGCCCAGATCACCAGGCTCGCCACCACGCTGACGCCCACCACAACCCAACCGGACCGGTGATAGGCCGGCTTCGCGAAGCCATAGCCGGCATCCCAGAAGAGGTGGCGGATGCCGTTGCAGAAGTGAAAAAGCAGCGCCACCGTCCAGCCGAAGAGGAGGATCAGCCCGACCCAGGAGGCGACGAACCACTGCGCGCCAGCGAAGGCGGCCGCGCCGCTCGCCAGCGCCACCAGCCACCAGACCAGAAGAAGGGTTCCAGCCCCGAGACCGACCCCGGTGATGCGATGGAGAATCGAGAGGGTGGAGGTGATCTGCGGCCGATAGACCTGCAGGTGCGGCGAAAGCGGCCGCCGCACCGGCCGCCCGTCGCTCGCGCGGCCAGCCATCAGCGCCTCGCGAACGTCCTGCATCACCGGCTCCTCACCAAGGAACGAAGGGGCAAGGCGCATGCCAAGCCCGGCCCTCCTTATCCCCGGCCCCGAGAGCGGTCAACGCAACCGCACAATGGGGCTGCCCTGCCTCCAACCCCAGCCATCGGCCCCAGCCATCGGCCTTGGGCTTTAGCCCTCGGGCACCTCCCGCTCCAGCTCCTCGAGCCAGACCCGGGCATTGCCGTCCGAAGGCGCCCGCCAGTCCCCGCGCGGGGAGAGCGCTCCGCCCGCACTGACCTTGGGCCCGTTCGGCATCGCCGAACGCTTGAACTGGCTGAAGCCGAAGAACCGTTGCAGGAAGACCCGAAGCCAGGCGCGGATCTCCGGAAGCCCGTAGGCGCGGCGGGCGCTCTCCGCGATCCCCTCCGGCCATTCGCCCGCGCTCGCGTCAGCCCAGGCATGCCAGGCGAGAAAGGCAATCTTGGAGGGCCGGAACCCGTAGCGCAGCACGTGGTAGAGCGAGAAGTCCTGGAGCGCGTAGGGCCCGACGATCGCCTCCGTGCTCTGCAGCTCGGCCTTCGCCCCGGGCGGCACCAGCTCGGGCGAGATCACCGTCTCCAGCACCGCGCCGAGCGTTTTCAGCACCGCCGGCTCGAACTGCCGGGAACTCACGACCCAGCGGATCAGGTGCTGGATCAGGGTCTTCGGCACGCCGGAATTGACGTTGTAGTGGGCCATCTGGTCGCCGACGCCATAGGTGCACCAGCCGAGCGCGAGCTCCGAGAGATCGCCGGTTCCGACCACGAGCCCTTCTTCGCGATTGGCGATGCGAAAGAGATAGTCGGTGCGCAGGCCCGCCTGCACATTCTCGAACGTCACGTCGTAAACGGGCTCGCCCCGCGCGAAGGGATGGCCGATATCGGCGAGCATCCGCTCCGCCGCCGGGCGGATGTCGATCTCCCGCGCCGTCACCCCGAAGGCACGCATAAGCGCCACCGCATTTGCCTTGGTCGCGTCGCTGGTGCCGAACCCCGGCAATGTGACGGCGGCGATGTCGCTCCGCGGCCGGCCGAGCAGGTCGAAGCACTTCGCCGCCACGATCAGCGCCTGGGTGGAATCGAGCCCACCCGAGATGCCGATGACGGCGCGGCGCGTGCCGCTCGCGGCGAGCCTCTGCTTCAGCCCCTGGACCTGGATATTGTAGGCCTCGTAGCAATCCTGCGCGAGGCGCGGCCCGCTCGCCGGCACGAACGGAAACCGGGCCACCACCCGTTCCAGCCCGAAATCCCCCTCCGGCGGCGCGAGCCGGAACGAAACACGCCGCCAGGGCTCGCCCGGCCGAGCGTGCGTATGCGCATTGTCCTCGAACGAGCCCATGCGCATCCGCTCCTGGACGAGCAGCTCCAGATCGATATCGGCCACCGCCATCTGCCGGGCGGCCGGGAACCGCTCGCTCTCCGCGAGCAGGACGCCATTCTCGAAAATCCCGGTCTGGCCGTCCCAGGCAAGGTCGGTCGTCGATTCGCCGATGCCGGCCGCGGCATAGAGATAGGCGGCGAGACAGCGCGCGGATTGCGACTGGCAAAGCATCCGCCGCGTCTCGGCCTTGGCGATCGTGATATTGCTCGCGGAAAGATTGGCGAGCACCGTCGCCCCCGCGAGCGCCGCCCCCGCGCTCGGCGGGATCGGCACCCAGAGATCCTCGCAGATCTCGGCATGAACAACGAGATCCCCGAGATCCTCAGCGACGAAGAGAAGATCCGCGCCGAATGGCACCTTCAGCGCCCCGACCGCGATCTCCTCGCCCCACACTCCGGCGCCGGACGCGAAATGCCGCCGCTCGTAGAATTCGCGATAGTTCGGTAGATGGATCTTAGGCACCACGCCGAGAAGCCGGCCGCGATGCACTGCGGCCGCCGCGTTGTAGAGCCGCCCGCGATGACGGAGCGGCGCGCCCACCAGGATCAGCGGCAGCAGCTCCGCCGAACGGGCGACGATCGTCTCGATCGCCGCCTCGACGGCGCCGAGCAGCGCATCCTGCTGCAAAAGATCGCTGATCGCGTAGCCGGAGATGCAAAGCTCAGGAAAGACCACCACGGAAACGGCCCGCCCATGGGCTTCTGCGGCCATCCCCAGCACGGAATCGGCGTTGGCGGCAGGATCGGCAAGATGCGTCTCGAGGGTCGCCGCCGCGACGCGCACGAACCCATGCCGATAAAGGGAGCGGAACGAACGGGCCATAGGGACACTTTCTCCCGCTGCCCGGCCCCGTCAACGCCAGGGTGAACGAAAGGAGCCAGAGAGCAGCGTTACTTGGCTTGGCCTTAGAGACTGTTTGAGAATGCGCTGTGGCGAGTCGGAAGCGCCGCAGGCGCTGGCCGGCGCGGCTTTCGAGAACCGGAGCGGAGCGGCCTCAAGATCAATATGGCTTCTGACGGAAAAGCGAAGCGATCCGTCAAAGCCCAAGGGGAAGTCATAAAATTGATCGCCAAACAAACTTGGCCATGAGCACCGGAAGTGCAGAAAGACACGCTGGACGACCGCCACAGTCGCAGTCTCATTAGGCTCTACGCCTCGGCTTCGGCGAGGTCGCCCAGATAGGCCGCGCGGACCTTGGGGTCGTTCCAGAGCGCATCCGGCGTGCCGCTGAGGAGGATCCGCCCGGTTTCCAGCACGTACGCGCGGTCCGCGACGGAAAGCGCCACATGGGCGTTCTGCTCGACGACCAGAACCGTCGTCCCTCGGCTGCGAATCTCGGCGACGATGCGGAAGACCTGCTGCACGATCAGCGGCGCGAGGCCAAGCGAAGGCTCGTCGAGCAGGAGCAGACGAGGCGCGGCCATCAGTCCGCGGGCAACCGCCAGCATCTGCTGCTGGCCGCCCGACAGAGTCCAGCCCAGCGCATTCTGCATGCGCCGCAGGTCCGGAAAATGTTCGAGCATCTGCTCGAGCTCGGCCTCGCGGGCCACGCGGCCGAGCCCGCTTCGGTTCGAGGCGCCGAGCAGGATATTCTCCCGCACCGTGAGCCCGGGGAAGATGCGTCGTCCTTCCGGCACATGGGCGATTCCGGCGCGCACGATCGCGCCCGGCCCCTTGCCTAGGATCGGCTCGCCCGCGAATGCGATGCTTCCGGACACGTTCGCAAGCAGGCCCGAGATCGCGCGCAGCGTTGTCGTCTTGCCCGCACCGTTGGCGCCGAGCAGCGCGACGATCTCGCCCTCCTCAACGGCGATATCGAGACCGTGCAGCACTTCGCCCGCATTGTAGCGCGCATGCAGGCCCTGGATCGCGAGCAGGCTCATGCGGGCTGCGGCTCCCCGAGATAGGCGGCGATCACGTCCGGATGGGTCAGCACCTCGCGCGGCGTGCTGTCGGCGATGCATTTGCCGAAATTGAGCACGGTGATGTGGTCCGCCACCGCCTCGATCAGCTTCATGTCGTGCTCGATGACGAGGATGGTGAGCCCATGACCCTTGAGCCGGCGGAGCAGGAGACTGAGCTCCTGCTTCTCCGTCGAGTTGAGGCCGGCTGCCGGCTCGTCGAGCAGCAGCACTTCCGGCGAGCCGGCAAGCGCGCGGGCGATCTCGACATAGCGCTGATGGCCGTAGGGCAGTGAGCCGACAGGCTGCGAGGCCTCGCGCCGGAGCCCGACGAAATCGAGCGCGGCAAGCGCGCGGGCCATGACTGCGGCCGGCTCGTGCACATCGTTGCCCGGACGCTCGGCGCCGATCATCACGTTCTCGAGCACGCTGAGGCCGCGGAAGACGCGGATGTTCTGATAGGTCCGGGTCATGCCGCGGCGCGTGCGCTCATGCGGCGGCAGCCGGTTCATCGCCGTGCCGCCGAGCCGCACGGTGCCCGAGGTCGCGCGATAGAGGCCGGAGACGACATTGAGGAAGGTCGTCTTGCCCGACCCGTTCGGGCCGATCAGCGCATGCACACTGCCGCGCCGCACCGCGAAGCTGACGCCGTCCAGCGCCTTGACGCCGCCGAAATGCATCGCGAGGTCCGTCACCTCCAGCACATTCTCTCCCCCACCCCCGCCCGACATCGAGAGAAGAGGCAACGGCGGCACGGGCCAATCGCCGATCGGGCGTGCCGCGCGCCCGAAGCGATGGGCTGCCCAGCCCCACACGCCTTCGGGCAGGAAGATCATGATCAGGATCACGGCGCCGCCATAGACGGCGAGATAGGCCTGCTTCAGGAAGCGCAGCCACTCCGGCAGGATGACGAGCGCGAATGTTCCGAGGAGCGCGCCGAACGGGCTCCGCACGCCGCCGAGCAGCGCCATCGTCAGCATCACCACGCTCTCGTCGAAGGTGAACTGATCGGGGCTGACATAGGAGAAGGCGCCGGCAAAGAGCGCTCCGCCCAGTCCACCGAGCATCGCGCTGATGCCGAAGGCAACGACCTTGGTGCGGAAGACATGGATGCCGCAGGTGCCGGCCGCGATCTCGTTGTCGCGCACCGCCTGCATCGCGCGGCCGAGGCGGCTCAGCTTCAGCCGCCACGTATAGAACATCGCCAGGACGAGCAGCGCGAGACAGAGGCCGAGATAGGCATGCCCGCCCGCGAACCCGGCCGGGCGCGGAATGCTGGAGACGCCGTCCGGCCCGCCGCTGAGCCCGACCCAGTTCGTCAGCACCAGGGTCAGGATCACCTGGAAGCTGATCGTCACCATCGCGAGATAGTGACCGCCGAGCCTGAGGCTCGCGAATCCGAGGAGAAGACCGAAGAGGCCGCAGATCAGCATCGCGGCAAGGGTCGCGGCCAGGAACGGAACGCCGAGCCTTGTCGTCAGCAGCGCCAGCACATAGGCGCCGATGCCGAGAAACCCGGCCTGAGTGAGCGAGATCTGCCCGCAATAGCCGAGTACGACGACAAGGCCGGCGACGCCGATCGCGTACGTCACCGCCTGCATGATGATGTTGAGGTAATAGCCCTGGCCGGGCGCGAGGGCGGCGATGGCGCAGGCAACGAAAAGGCCGAGCAATGTGCCCGGCATGCCGCGCCACCAGCGCGTGGCCGGAAGCCTGGCGAGAAGTGCCGCCGGCGAAGCGGTTGCGCCGTCCATCGCGCTCAGGCCTTCTCGGCGATCAGCTCGCCGAAGATCCCGCGCGGGCGCACCAGCAGCACGCCGAGCAGGATGACGAAGCCGAACGCGTCCTTGTAGGGGGTGGAAATGTAGGCGGCACCGAGCGTTTCGGCCAATCCGATGATGAGCCCGCCCAGGATCGCACCCGGGATGCTGCCATATCCGCCGATGATGTTGGCGGCGAAAGCCTTGAGCGCGAGCGTCGCCCCCATGCCGACCGAGACGAATAGCACGGGCGCCACCAGGACGCCCGCCAGCGCGCCGAGTGCGGCGCTGTAGGCAAAGGTGAAGAGCACCATCCCGGCGACCGAGATGCCGAGCATCGCCGCCATCTCCTTGTCCTGCGAGGTCGCCTGAAGCTTCTTGCCCAGCAGCGTCTTTTCGAACACGACATATTGCAGCGCGACCATCAGGATCGCGACGACGATGATCGAGAGATACTGGCTATCGACGAAGACGGGGCCGAGCTGGAATCCCTGGCTCGCGAAGAGGCCGGGCACGGTCGCCGGGCTCGGCCCATAGATCGCGAGGACGGCGTTCGGCAGCAGGATCGAGGCGCCGATCGTGCTGATGATCACCGTGAGCTGGCTGCGGTGGCGCAGCGGCCAATAGACGGCGCCGGCGAACAACACCCCGAAGCCGGCCATCAGCACCACCGCGAGCAGGAACGCGGCCCAGTAGGGCAGGCCGATCCCGACGAGCAACACCAGCATGATGTATGCGCCGAGCATCGAGAACTGGCCCTGGGCGAAGTTCACGACATCCGCCGCGCGGATCAGCAGCACGAAGCCGAGGGAGGCAATGGCATAGATCGCGCCGATGCCAAGGCCGGTATAGAGAAGCTGCGGAAGGATCGCGAGCACGGCCGCGCCTTACGAAGGCTTCGGGAACTCCACGTATCTGATGAAGTTGATCTTGCCGCCCTGGTTCTGGACCACGGAATAGCCGTGCAGCCCGTCCCCGTTCTTGTCGAAATCATAAGTTCCCTCGGCGCCCTTGTAACCCTGGATGCCGAGGATCGCGGTGCGGATCGCTTCCGGCGTGGTGCTCTTCGCTTTGCCGAGCGCGATCGCGAGCACATTTATCGCATCATACGCCCAAGAACTCTGATTGTCCGGCACCTTGCCGAAGCGCTTCTCATAGGCGGCGGCGTAGGCCTTCGATGTCGGGCTCGCATCGACGGTGTAGTCCGCGACGCCATAGGTCCCGTAGAGTGCCGGCCCTGCGAGCTCCAAAGCCGCCGTGTCGACGATGGAGGGCGAGCCGAGCCAGGGTGTGCGGATTCCGAGCTGACGGAGCTGCTTGGCGAAAACGCCGAGATCGGTCTCATACGTAAAGTAGCTGGTGATCAGATCCGCACCCGAGCTCCGGATTCTCAGCACCACGGGCGTGAAGTCCGCCTGCTGGTTGGCGTAGCCGAGCGTGAGCACGGGCGTGATACCGAGGGCCTTGAGCTCGCTGGTGAGCGCATCGCGCCCGCCGGTGCCGAAGGCATCGGTCGAGGCAATGAGGGCGATCTTCTTCTTGCCGAGCGTGTGCACGCCGTAAGAAGCGATGGTCTTGGCGGAATAGGAGTCGTTGGGGCGGCAGCGGAAGAGCCAGGGATTGCCCTGGTGCGTGAGCTTGGGGTCGGTGCCGCCGATCATCATCGGCTTCGCCGTCTTCAGCACGCTCGGCGCCATCGCCTGCACCTGCGTGGAGCGGATGGAGCCGACGAACGCCACCATGGAAGGATCGGAAGCGAGCTTGCTGAAGGCGAGAACCGCGCCCGGATTGGTCGTCTGGTCATCGGCGACGACGATTTCGAGCTTGCGTCCGAGCACGCCGCCTTCTTCATTGATGCCATCGAGGGCAAGCTTGATGCCGTTGCGCATATACTGGCCGGATTCGGCCGCGGCGCCCGTCTCCGGCGAGACGACGCCGATGCGGATCGTGTCCGCGGCGCGCGCGAGAATGGCCGGAGCAGCAAGCGCCGCCGTCGTACCGAGCAGCATCGCTCGGCGGTTGATACCGCTCATTTGGACAGTCCTCCTGCTTCCCGCCCCAATCCTGCGGGCCGGGCCGCCGAGGCCCGTCTGACAATCTGATACTGCCGAGCCTCGTGCCGCACTGCAAGAGGGCCGGCCGTTCTGTCCACGTCCGTAAAGTTTGCTAGAATAACATCATGATTTTCGCCGATAGGTATGAAGCCGGGCGGAAGCTCGCGGAACGGCTGCTCCGCTTCAAGGACCGCCGCCCCGTCGTGCTGGCGCTGCCGCGCGGGGGCGTGCCGGTCGGCTATGAGATCGCCCGCGCGCTCCGCGCCCCCCTCGATCTCATGCTCGTGCGCAAGCTTGGCGCGCCGGGCCAGCCGGAACTCGCGCTCGGCGCGATCGCGCTCGGCGCCGAGGTGGAAACCCTTACCGATCCGCGGCTCCTTGCGGAACTGGGCGTCACCTCCGCCACGCTCGCTTCGATCGTGGCACGCGAGCGCGAGGAGATCGAGCGGCGGCGAGAACTCTATCTCGGCGACCGGCCGTCAGTACCGCTGGTCGGCTGCACGGCGATCCTCGTCGATGACGGCATCGCCACGGGGGCGACAATGCGCGCCGCTCTCATCGCCACGCGCCAGCGCAACCCCGCCTTCCTCGTGCTCGCCGTGCCGGTCGCGCCGCCCGATACGATCGCCCGGCTTCGCCGGGAGGCCGACGAGATCGTCTGCCTTGCAGAGCCGCGCTCCTTTCTCTCCGTCGGCCAGTTCTACCGCGACTTCGCCCAGCTCGAGGATCGCGAGGTGCTGGCCATGCTCGCCGAGGCGCGGCAATTCGTTTCTGATTAGATCAATATGGCCTCTGATCGACTCGGGGGACCCCGGCCTGGAGCGATCTGGCAAAGCGCGAGGGGAAACCATGAAATTGATCGAGAAAACAAAGCAAGCGTGATGACCCAAAATCATTACGCTATAGCATTAAAATTCATCGCGCCGAGCAGCGCGAAAAAACAAAAGCCGCGCCACGCCGTGCCGCCGCTCGGCGAGCAGCGTGCCAAGAGCGGGAGCGATCCCATTCCGCTCCAGCGGGGGCGGACCGGTCCTGGCGCCGGTCTCCAGCACGATCAGCGCGCCCGGCGCGATCCATCCGGCGCGCCCCAATGCCGCGACCGCCCGCCCGGCAAGACCCTCCTCGGTATAGGGCGGGTCGAGCAGCAGCAGCGTGCAGGGCGTGTCGCGGGGCGTCGGGGGCGGAGGATGCGTCGCATCGGCTGCCAATATCCGGGCACGCTCATCCACCCCGCAGGCGGCGATATTCGCCGCCAGCGCGCGCCGCGCCTGCGCATCGGTCTCGAAGAAAAGGACCTCCGCCGCGCCGCGCGAAAGCGCCTCGAGCCCGAGCGCGCCGCTGCCGGCGAAGGCATCGAGCACGCGGGCATCCACCGCCGCACCCGCTTCCGCATCTCCCTTGGCCCAAGGCGCATGCACGAGCATGTCGAACAGTGCCTGGCGGACCCGGTCGGCGGTCGGGCGCGTCCTGTCCCCCTTGGGTGCCACAAGGCGGCGGCCGCGGAAATCCCCGCCGATGATCCTCATTTCCTGCGGATCTGCTCGCGCAGCACCTTCGCCGGCACCTCCTCCACCGCCCCCCGCGCAAGCAGGCCGAGCTGAAAAGGTCCGTACGCGATGCGAATGAGCCGGGTCACCGTGAGCCCGAGATGGGCGAGCACGCGCCGCACCTCGCGGTTCTTGCCCTCCGAGAGGCTGATGCTGAGCCAGGCATTGCTCCCCTTGCGCGCATCGAGCGCGGCTTCGATCGGGCCGTAGCGCAGGCCCGCAACCGTGATGCCCTTCTTGAGCGCGGCAAGCGCGCCTTCATCCACCGCGCCGTGCACCCGCGCCCGATAGCGGCGCTTCCAGCCGGTGGCCGGCAATTCGAGCTTGCGCGCGAGCGCCCCGTCATTCGTCAGAAGCAGCAGCCCTTCGCTCGCGAGATCGAGCCGGCCGACGCTGATCACCCGCCCGAGTCCCGTTGGAAGATTGGCGAAGACGGTCGGCCGTCCTTCCGGATCGGCGTGCGTGGTCACGAGCCCGGGCGGCTTGTGGTAGCGCCAGAGCCGCGCGCGTTCCGGCGCGCCCACCGCCCGTCCGTCCACCTGAACGATATCGCCCTCGGTGACGAAGGTGGCGGGGTGCGTCACCGCCGCGCCGTTCAGCCTGACGCGGTCGGAAGCGATCATCGCCTCCGCCGCGCGCCGGCTCGCCACGCCGGCCGAAGCAAGGAAGCGGGCGATCCGCATTCCCCGCGGATTCTTGCTTTGGGGGCTCACGCTCTGCATGCCGCGATCAGCGCCGCGAAGATGCGCCGATCCCCCTCATCGACGGAGAATTCCGGATGCCACTGCACGCCGAGGCAGAAGGGGAAGCCCGGATCCTCGATCCCCTCGACCACCCCGTCCGGTGCCCGCGCATTCACCAAGGCCGTGCCCGGCTCCGCGATTGCCTGGTGGTGCGAGCTATTCACCGCCATCCGCTCTGCCCCCACGAGGCGAGCGAGCAGCGTGCCGGGCGTGAGCGTGACTTCGTGCGCGGCGCGGTGGCGGCTTTCGGTCTGCTGGTGGGCGAGTGCGCCCTGGACGTCATCCGGAATATGCTGAATGAGCCGCCCGCCGCGCGCGACCGCGAGCAGCTGCGCACCCCCGCAAATGCCGAGCACCGGCATCCCGCGCGCGAGCGCGCCTTCGAGCAGCGCGAGCTCGGACTTCGTCCGCATTTCCTTGAGCCGCACGCTCGCGTGCCGGACCCCGGCGCCGTAAAGCGCGGGATCGACATCGAACGCCCCGCCCGTGACGATCAGCGCCGCGATCCGGTCGAGATACTCTGCCGCCATCTCCGCATGATGGGGCAGCGCCACCGGGAGCCCACCGGCCGCGATCACCGCCTCCGCATAGTTCTGGCGCAGCGCGTACCAGGGATAGGACGAGTAGCCCCCCGGCGCCTCGGCATCGAGGGTAAGGCCGATCAGTGGAAGCGACATGGTCATGAGTCGTGTCTGCCAGTCTCGGCCGCGGCCCAAGGCGCGGCGACAAGATGGGTGATGAGGAAATCGATCACCGCGCGCACCCGCGCCGGGCGCAGCCGGCCGGGCGGTGTGACGATGTTGAGCGCGATCGGCGGCAGCGACCAGTCCGGCATGACCGCCTCGAGCCGGCCGGACGCGAGCGCGTCCCAGACCAGAAACGCCGGTTGGACGGCAAGGCCGAGGCCGGCGAGAAGCGCGGGGCCGAGCACATCGGCATTGTTGGCGTGAAGGGGGCCTTTGGGCACGATCTCGACCTCTTCCCCGGCGCGGTTGAAGAAGCGCCAGCGGTCCGACACCGGCAGATAGGCATAGCCGAGGCAGACATGGCCCGCGAGCTCGCCTGGATGGGACGGCCGGCCATGGCGGGCGAAATAGGCGGGCGCGCCGACGAGCCGCCGCGGCACCTGGCAGAGATGCCGGGCACGCAGGCTGGAATCGGGGAGGGCCGCGATGCGGAGCGCGAGATCGAACCGGCCCGCGATCAGGTCGCGGGTCTCATCCGTCAGGTCGAGATCGAGCGCGATCCCCGGATAGGATTCGAGGAGCGCCGGCAGGAGCGGTGCCAGATGGACGACCCCGAAGGACATCGGCGCGGTCATCCGCACGGTGCCCCGCGGCGCGGCGGACTGCGCCCGCGCCTCCTCCTCGATCGCCTCGGCCTCGGCCAGCAGCCGCGCGGCGGCCACCGCCGAGACCCGACCCGTTTCGGTGAGCGAGAGCCGCCGCGAGGTGCGATGGAAGAGGGAAGCGCCCAGCCGCGCCTCGAGCCGGGCAATCGCCTTGGAGACCGTCGCCTTGGAAAGCCCAAGCTCGGAAGCGGCGCGGGTGAAGGAGCCGCTCTCCGCGACCCGGGCGAAGACGACCCAGGCTTCGAGATCGGGCCGGTGAACCATGCTCATATGGAAACGATCCGTTTCCATTGTTTCTCTTTTTGATTGAACGCGCCAGTCCAATCTTGCGGCCAATGGAACGGACACGGACAAGGATGCAGCCATGATCGACATTCGGCCTTATGGGAGCCTCGGTGGCGCCAACCACGGCTGGCTCGACACGAAGCACCATTTCTCCTTCGACAGCTACCACGACCCGGCGCGCATGGGCTGGGGCACTTTGCGCGTCTGGAACGACGACGAGATCGCCCCGGAAAGCGGCTTCCCGCCCCATCCGCACGCGAACATGGAGATCATCACCTATGTTCGCGAAGGCGCGATCACCCACAAGGACAGCCTCGGCAATGAAGGCCGCACCGCGGCCGGCGATGTGCAGGTGATGAGCGCCGGCACCGGCATCCGTCATGCCGAATATAATCTCGAGCCCGGCCCGACGCGGATCTTCCAGATCTGGATCCAGCCGACCGAGCGGGGCGGCCCACCCGCCTGGGGCCAGAAACCCTTCCCGAAATCCGATCGTGCCGGCCGCTTCGTCACCCTCGCCAGCGGGTTTGCGGGAGACGAGGAGGCGCTGCCGATCCGCAGCAATGCCCGCGTGCTCGGGGCCGCGCTCAAGGCCGGCCAGAATGCGGACTATGCGCTCGCGCCGGGGCGGCACGCCTATCTCGTGCCCGCGAGCGGCCGTATCGAAGTGAACGGAACGGCCATCGATGCGGGGGACGGCGCGGCGATTGAGAACGAAGCCACGCTCTCCGTCACCGCGCTCGGGGATGCCGAGATCGTTCTCGTGGACGCGGCCTGATCCTGATTCTGGACGGAATTCTGGACGGATTGGCGCCGGCAGGGCATGAGCCGCCCATGTCGGCGCCCTTTTCGGCCCCTCTTTCCGCTATGGAGATCGCGCTCGCGGAGGCCGCTTCCGCCGCGGAGCGTGGGGAGGTGCCGGTCGGCGCCGTCGTGCTCGACGCGGAGGGCGCGATGCTCGCGCGCGCGGGCAACCGCATGGAGCAGGAGGACGCGGCTTCCCATGCCGAGCTGCTCGCCCTCACTGCGGCGGCTCGCGCGCTCGGGCAGCCGCGCCTGGCCGGCTGCGATCTCATCGTCACGCTCGAGCCCTGCCCGATGTGCGCGGCGGCGGCGAGCCTCTTTCGCATCCGCCGCCTTGTCTTCGGCGCCTACGATCCCAAGGGTGGCGGGGTCGAGCACGGGCCGCGCATCTTTTCCGCGCCCACCTGCAACCATCGCCCGGAGGTGATCGGCGGTGTGCGCGAGGCCGAGTGCGCAGCCCTTCTCAGGAGCTTCTTCGCGGGGCTGCGGCCGGAGCGGTGACGGCTCCGGCTGTTTGCATTCTCAGGCCCCGACCACCTCGAACTGCACATCCACATTGCCGCGCGTCGCGTGCGAGTAAGGGCAGATCTTCTCGTGCGCCTCCGTCACCAGCGCCGCGAGTTCCGCCTGCGGCAGGCTCTTATCCTCGACATGCATTTTGACGGCGATGCCGAAGCCACCGCCCTCGCGCGGGCCGATCGAGACCGCGCAGGTCACGCGGGCCTTGCTTGCATCCTTCTTGTGCTGCTTGCCGACAAAATCGACCGCGCCGCCGAAGCAGGCGGCGTAGCCGGCGGCAAAGAGATGCTCGGGCGTCGCCGTGCCGGGTTTGCCGGGCCCGCCCATTTCCTTCGGCACCGAGAGATCGGCCTTGATGATTCCATCGCTCGACTCGGTGTGACCGTTGCGGCCGCCCGTCTCCGTGGCCGTCGCGGTATAAAGCGGGTTGATCTTGTCCATGCGTCCTCCGATCCGGTTGCGCCCGGGACAGTCGATCCGGCGGCCGCGCGCCGGCACGCTCTCGCCCCCCCGGTACTCCGTTGCAAGAAACATTTCCAGCCATGGCGGGACGAACCTGCTCGAAAGCGGAGTGAGATCACCCGCGCTCACTCACCCCGCTCCCGGTCTTTGTTTTCCCGCGTGATTCAGACCTTCGGTGTTTCCGCCTCCAATCTTCACGTGCGCGGCGCCGCGAGACAAAGCCGTGACGGAGCCGGGATCAAAATCCGGACGAAGGCACCGGAGCCGTCGCCAGGCCCACTCTGCGAGGCCCGCTCTGCGAGGCCCGTTCAACCATGGCCGTTCCGACCGCGAACGTTCTCTTTTCGTTCGGGACCGTTTCTACAGATGCGTATTTTGCGCGTTTTTCTCTGCAACTCAGCGATAATGCCGAGCCTGCCCGCCGCCAATGATGGCGGCATCCGCCTGTCGCTTGAGGAGCCCTGTCATGACGTCCTTGCCGAAGAACCCGGAGGTGCTCGAAAGCCGCGATCACGCGATGCTTTCCGCGCCTTCGCACATGGTTGGCTTCCAATCCCCGATGCTTCATGCCCCGCATCCGGAAGATGGTGTGGAATGCTACGAAAATCTAGAGGTCAGCTTCGATCCGGAAAACGAGACCATCTGGTGCTCCATGTCGCCGCTCGGACGGCCGAGCTTCACGCTTCCCGTCATGCGCGACATCACAAGGATGCAGCATGCGGTGAGACGCATCTTCGAGGCACGGCGCGCCGCGGGACATCCGCCCTATCGTTATTTCGTTTGGGGATCGAACACGCCCGGCATCTACAATCTCGGCGGCGATCTTGCCTTCTTCATCGACCGGATCCGCAAGGGCGACCGGGCCGCGATGACGCGCTACGCCCATTACGCGATCGAGGCTGTCTACCGGAACTCAGCGTCGTTCCATGTCCCGCTCGTGACGATCGCGCTGGTGCAGGGCGACGCGCTCGGCGGCGGGTTCGAGTGCGCGCTCTCGCTCAATCTGCTCATCGCTGAGAAGAGCGCGAAGATGGGCCTGCCGGAAATCCTGTTCAATCTCTTTCCAGGCATGGGGGCATACAGTTTCCTCTCACGCCGTCTCGACGTGCTGCGCACCGAGAAGCTGATCACGAGCGGGCGTATTTATTCAGCAGCCGAGCTGTACGAGATGGGCATCGTCGATGTGCTGGCCGATGATGGCCAGGGTGAGTCCGTGGCGCGGGATTATATCGACAGCCATCGGCGGAAATGGAACGCGCATTACGCGATGTTCCAGGCCCGTCAGCGCGTGCGGTCGGTGACGCTCGAGGAGCTGCGCGATGTCGTCGATATCTGGGTCGATGCGGCGCTCAGGCTGCAGGAGCCGGACCTAAGGAAGATGGAGCGGCTGGTGACCTCGCAGGACCGGCGGATGGCCGCGCTCCGCGGCGGCGCCGAGGCGCACACCGGCTGAGCCGGGCGTTCCTCTTTCTGCGGATCATCCATGGTTTCGCCGGTCCATGGTTTCGCCGGAGCGTGTCACGCAAAGCGTGTCGCCTGTCACGCTCCGGCCGGTCGTCGCGCGTCGTTTCGTCGCGCGGCGTTCAGGCGGCGCGGCTGCTGATCAGGTCGCTCACCACCGCCGGATCGGCGAGCGTCGAGGTATCACCGAGATTGCCGGTCTCGTTGGCGGCGATCTTGCGCAGGATGCGACGCATGATCTTGCCGGAACGTGTCTTCGGCAAGGCCGGCGCCCATTGGATCACGTCGGGCGCCGCGATCGCGCTGATCTCGGTGCGCACCCAGACCACCAGCTCCTTGCGCAGCGTGTCGGTCGGCTCGACCCCGATCTTCAGCGTCACATAGGCGTAGATTCCCTGCCCCTTGATATCGTGCGGGAAGCCGACGACGGCCGCCTCCGCCACCTGCGGATGCGCGACGAGCGCGCTTTCGATCTCGGCCGTGCCAAGCCGGTGCCCGGCGACATTGATCACGTCATCGACCCGGCCGGTGATCCACCAGTAACCGTCTTCATCGCGCCGCGCGCCATCGCCGGTGAAATAGAGACCCTTGAAGGTGCTGAAATAGGTCTGCACGAAACGCTGGTGATCGCCGAACACCGTCCGCATCTGGCCGGGCCAGGAATCGGCAATGCAGAGATTGCCTTCTGCCGGCCCTTCGAGCGGGTGCCCCTCCCCATCCACCAGAACCGGCTTCACACCCGGCAGCGGCAGGGTGGCCGAGCCTGGCTTTTGCGCGATCGCGCCCGGCAACGGTGAGATCAGGATGCCGCCGGTTTCCGTCTGCCACCATGTATCGACGATCGGGCAACGCTTGTCGCCGACAACGCGATAGTACCAAAGCCAGGCCTCGGGATTGATCGGCTCGCCCACCGTGCCGAGAATCCGCAAGGACGCACGCGAGGTTTTCTTGACCGGCCCCTCACCCTCGCGCATCAGCGCGCGAATCGCGGTGGGCGCGGTGTAGAAGATGTTGACCTTATGCTTGTCCACCACCTGCCAGAAGCGCGAGGCATCGGGATAGTTCGGAATGCCCTCGAACATCAGCGTGGTGGCGCCGTTGGCGAGCGGGCCATAAACGATATAGGTGTGCCCCGTCACCCAGCCGACATCGGCCGTGCACCAATAGATCTCACCCGGATGATAGTCGAACACATATTGGTGAGTGAAGCTCGCCCAGACCATGTAGCCGCCGGTCGTGTGCAGCACGCCCTTGGGCATCCCGGTCGATCCGGATGTGTAGAGAATAAAGAGCGGGTCTTCCGCTCCCATCTCTTCGGCCGGGCAATCGGGTGAAGCGGCGGCGACAAGCGCCTCATAGGCATGATCGCGCCCCTTCTTCATCGGCACCGCCGCACCGGTGACGGAAACCATGATCACGTTCTCGACCGAGGGGCAGGATTCCAACGCCTCGTCGGTATTCACTTTAAGCGGCACACGCCGTCCGCCGCGTCTTCCCTCATCGGCCGTAATGACGAGATTCGAGCCGCAATCCTGAATCCGCTTGGCAAGGCTGTCGGGAGAGAAGCCGCCGAACACCACGGAATGAACGGCGCCGATGCGTGCCGAGGCGAGGATCGCCACCGCCGCCTCGATCACCATCGGCATATAGATCGTGATGCGGTCTCCCTTTTTCACGCCGAGCGACTTCATCGCATTGGCCAGACGGCAGACCGCCTCGTGCAGGCCGCGATAGGTGATCGATTTCTGCTGGGTCGGATCGTCACCTTCCCAGAGGATCGCAATCTGGTCTCCGCGCATCGCGAGATGCCGATCAAGGCAGTTCGCCGCGGCATTGAGCCTGCCGTCCTCGAACCACTTGATCGAGACATCGCCCGTGAAGCTCGCGTTCTTGATCCGCGTCGGGAAGCGCATCCAGCTGATGCGCTTCGCCTCCTCGGCCCAGAACGCGTCCGGGTCGGAGGCCGCGCGCGCTGCCATTTCCTGGTAGCGCTTTGCATCGATCAGGGCTTTCGCCGCGATCTCGGGCTTGACGGGGATCACCTGCTCTTCAGACATGGACGCCCACCATCGTTTCAGGATTTTCCCTTTGCTTAGCGGAGCGGCGCGGTTTTCGGCAAGGGCCAAGCCCGGGGAGCGGTCATGGCCGAATATCGCGGCTTTCTATTGCATCGCAGCATCCGCCGGCATGCCGTCTTGCGGCCGCCGCCTATCCGTGGAAACCGCCCAACTCGCAGATCCGGTGCCAATGCTCCTCGCTCACCGGCATCACCGAGAGCCGCGCCTGACGCACCAGCAGAAAATCGGCGAAGGCCGGATCTTCCTTGATCGCGGCGAGCGTCACCGGCCGCTTCATCGGTCCCACCGCCTTCACATCGACCGCGACCCACTCTCCTCCCTTGGCTCCTCCCTTGGCTCCCTTCCGGGCTTCTTCTTTCGCGGTCGGGTCGGGATAGGCTTCGCGCACCACCTCGACCACACCGACGATCTCCTTGCCCACGTTGGAATGATAGAAGAAAGCGCGGTCGCCGCGCCGCATCGCCATGAGATTGCGTTTGGCCGCATGGTTGCGCACGCCGGTCCAAGGCTCGGTGCCATGGGCCACCTGCTCCCGCCAGCCGAAGGCGTCAGGCTCGGACTTCACCAGCCAGTAGCGCATTCTCGGCATCCTAGAGCGTGATGAGCGAAGGTGGAATCATCGAAGGCGTCAATCGCGCGGGAAAACAAATGGCGGGAGCGGGGTCCGTGAGCACGAGCGAACGGGTCCCGCGCTCGTCGGGCGCGCCATGATCCTTGGTTATGATCCATAGAGAGTGACATCATCGTAGAGAGCCCCGGGCACGGCTTCAAATTGCGGAGGCCTTGGCCTAAGTTCCCCTCCGTGGAACCCGCCGCCGCGCCGCCCGCGACCGCTCCTTCGGTGAGGGGCGGGCGCAGGGTTCATCTTTTCGCCAATCCCGGACGCTTCCTGCGCTTTTCGGGCCGTCTCCTGCCGTGGCTGGCGTCGGGCGGGATCGTCCTCTCGGCGGTCGGGCTCTTCTGGGGTGCCTTCATCGCTCCGCCGGATTGGCAGCAGGGCGAGGCGGCGCGGATCATGTATGTCCATGTGCCCTCGGCCTGGGTGGCCCTGTCGGGCTATTGCGCGCTCGCCGCCGCTTCGGCCGCGTCTCTCGTCTGGCGCCATCCGCTCGCCGATCTCGCCGCCGCCGAGATCGGTCCCGTGGGTGCCGCCGCCGCCGGGCTCTGCCTCGTCAGCGGCAGCCTCTGGGGCAAGCCGATGTGGGGCGCCTGGTGGGTATGGGATGCGCGGCTGACCTCGATGCTCGTGCTCTTCTTCCTCTATCTCGGCCACATCGCCCTGGTCCGTGCCTTCGATGAACCGACGCGCGGCCACCGCGCCGGCGCGATTCTGGCGTTGATCGGCGCCGTCGATCTGCCGATCATCCATTTCAGCGTCGTCTGGTGGAACACCCTGCACCAGGGCAACAGCCTCGGCCTTTTCTCAGCCCCCACCATCTATATCTCGATGCTCTGGCCGCTGCTCATCACCGCGCTCGGCTACAGCCTGGGCTTCGTCGCGATCGTGATCGCCCGGCTCCGCGCGGCCATTCTCGAGCGGCGGCTCGCCTCCCTGCTCAGCGTTCGCGCGGCCGATGGCGGAAAGACCATGCAAGGCGGCGCCGTCCCCATCGCGGGAATGGGCGCGGGATGAATGTCCTGCCCTTCATCGTCCTCGCCTATGCCGCCGGGGTGCTGGTGCCGGCCGCTTTCGCACTTGCTGCCTGGGCGCGGCTGCGGCGGGCGGAGCGGAGGCTCGCCGCAATCGATCCCCGCGCCCAGAGAGGGCAAGGAAGGCGCAAATGACCCGCAAGCGGCGGCGCCTTCTGGTGCTTGTCGCCTGCCTCGCCGGCCTCGGCACGGCGACCGGGCTCGCCCTCGCCGCCTTCAGCGGCAGCATCGTCTTCTTCGTCACCCCCTCCGACCTTGCCGCGAAGCCGGGGGAGATCGGGCGGATGGTCCGCCTCGGCGGTCTCGTCCAGCAGGGCAGCGTCGCGCATATGGTGATCGGCGGCCGCCCGCTCGTCCGCTTCCGAATCACCGACGGGCATGACGCGATCCCGGTCACCTTCACCGGCATCCTGCCGGGCCTTTTCCGGGAGGGGCAGGGCGTCGTCGTCACCGGCCGTCTCGCGCCCGACGGGGTTTTCCGCGCTGACCAGGTGCTCGCCAAGCATGATGCGGACTATATGCCGCCCGCAATCGTCCAGGCGCTGAAGAAGCGCGGCCTCTGGAATCCCGCTGCCGGTCCGCCGCCGCCGGCAGCCACGTGGGACACGATGAGGCTGCCGGCGTCGAACCAGCGCGGGAGTTGACGGAGAATGGTGCCGGAGCTTGGCAATTTCGCCCTTGCGCTCGCCTGCTGCCTTGCCCTGACTCAAGCCGTGCTCTCGCTGCTCGGCGCTGAGGGGCGGGATGCGCGGCTGATGTCGGCTTCGCCCGGTCTGGCCTTCGGCCAGCTCATCGCTGTCGGCACCGCTTTCCTCGCCCTTGTCTGGAGCAACGTCGTCTCGGACTTCTCGGTGCGCAATGTCGCCGAGAACAGCCAGAGCCAGGCGCCGCTCTTCTACCGGATCACCGGCACCTGGGGGAATCACGACGGTTCCATCCTGCTCTGGTGCCTGGTGCTCGCGCTTTGTGGCGCCGCCATCGCCGCTTTCGGCGGCAATCTTCCCTCCGCCCTGCGTGCGCGGGTGATCGGCGTGCTCGGCGCGGTCGCCGCCGGGTTCCTCCTCTTCGCGCTCACCGCCTCGAACGCCTTCACTCGCATCTGGCCGCCGCCAATGCAGGGCCAGGGCATGAACGCGCTGCTGCAGGACCCTGCGCTCGCGATCCACCCGCCGATCCTCTATCTCGGCTATGTGGGCTTCGCGGTGCCCTTCGCCTTCGCCGTCGCCGCCCTCATCGAAGGCCGTGTGGATGCCGCCTGGGGTCGCTGGGTCCGGCCTTGGGCGCTCGCTTCCTGGTGCTTCCTCACCTGCGGGATCGCTCTCGGCTCCTGGTGGGCGTACTACGATCTCGGCTGGGGCGGGTTCTGGTTCTGGGATCCGGTCGAGAACTCCTCCCTCCTGCCGTGGCTCACCGGCACCGCGCTTCTCCATTCGGCGATTGTCGTCGAGAAGCGGGAGGCGCTCAAAACCTGGACCATCCTGCTCGCGATCGCGACCTTCGCGCTCAGCCTTTGCGGCACCTTCCTCACCCGCTCGGGCATCCTCAACTCAGTCCACGCCTTCGCCAACGATCCCACGCGCGGCCTTTTCATTCTCGCCCTGCTCGGCCTCGTCGTCGTGCCGAGCCTCCTTCTCTTCGCCCTCCGCGCGCCGGTTCTCAGCCCCTCCGGCATTTTCGCCATCCTCTCGCGCGAGGGCGGGCTCGTGCTCAACAACATTCTTCTCTGCTCGATCGCCGCGGTGGTGCTGACCGGAACGCTCTATCCGCCCTTCGCCAACCTGATCGGAGGCGTCCAGCTCTCGGTTGGCGCGCCCTTCTTCGATTCCACCGTGCTGCCCCTCGCCGCGCCCCTGATCCTGGCAATGCCGCTTGGCCCGATGCTTTCCTGGAAGCGCGCCACGCTCGGCCCGGCGCTTCTCCGCCTCTGGTGGGCCGCGCTTGCGGCTTGCGTGGTGGGCGTTATCGCCGCCCTCGGCTGGCACGGGCTGGCGGCACTCGGCTTCGCCGGCAGCGCCTGGCTGATCCTCGGCGCCGCCGCCGATCTCGGCGGGCGGATTCGCCTCTTCCGCGTCCCGCTGGCGGAGAGTCTCTCACGCTTGGCCGGCCTGCCCACCGCCGCTCTCGGCGCGGCGATCGCCCATGCCGGGCTTGGCGTGACGATCGCAGGCATCGCCGGGATGACGCTCGCGAGCCAGAGCGTCACGTTCCTGCGTCCGGGCCAAGGCCTCGACTTCGCCGGCGATCACTGGACCCTGCAATCCCTCACGAACAAATCCGGTCCGGACTACGTGGCGCGCACCGCGACCCTCGTCGTCAGCCGCGACGGCAGGACCATCGCTGTCCTGCATCCTTCGGAGCGCGCCTTCCCGGTGCAGCAGACGGATGTCACCGACACCGCCATCCGCACCGATTTTCTTGTCGATCTCTATACCGCCCTCGGCAGCGTGCATGATGGCGGGGCAGAGGTGCGGCTGCGCTATGATCCGCTCGCCCCCTGGATCTGGCTCGGCGCGCTGGTGATGGCGGCGGGCGGCGGCCTCTCGCTCGCCGACCGCAGGCTACGGGTCGGCGCGCCGTGGCGGCGAGAGTCGAAGCGCGGGTCGCGGGCCGCACAGGTTTCCGCCTGATGGCGCTCAGCCTCGCCACGCGCCGGCGCCTGATGCTTGTGGCCCCGCTCGGACTTGCCGCGATCGGCGGCTTCGGGTTCCTCCGATTGCTCGACCGCATGCAGACCGGCCGCTATGACCCGCATGCGGTCCCCAATTTCCTGGTCGGCCATCCGGTCCCGTCCTTCACCACAACCCCCGCACTTCCGGGGAGAGGTTTTTCGTCCGCCGATCTGCGAAACCTTCCGCAACCCGTGCTGGTCAATTTCTTCGCCTCATGGTGCGTGCCCTGCCAGGCAGAGCATCCCCTGCTCATGCAGCTCCAATCCCAGAGCGTTGCGATCTGGGGCATTGCCTACGAGGATTCGGAGGCCGCGATGGCCGGCCTTCTCGCCGCGCATGGCGACCCCTATGTCCGCCTCGGTGCCGACAAGACCGGCGCTGCCGCGATCGCCTGGGGCATCAGCGGCGTGCCGGAGAGCTTTCTGGTGGATCGCGGCGGGGTGATCCGCTGGCATATTGGCGGACCACTCTCGGCCGAGACCATCGCCGGCACGCTCGATCCGCTGCTCAGGACCTACGCCTGATGCGCCGGCTTGCGATCTTCCTGCTCTTTCTCGCCGTCACGCTTCCCGCGCTTGCGGCCGCACCCGCCCTCACCCAGGCTCAGGAAGCGCGCGCGGAGAGGATTGGAAGCCAGCTTCGCTGTGTCGTCTGCCAGAATGAAAGTGTCGAGGAATCGAATGCCTCGCTCGCGGCCGATATCCGCCGCATCATCCGCGAGCAGGTCGCGGCCGGGCGCACGAACCACGAGATCATGCAGTGGATGACGGCGCGTTACGGTGATTTCATCCGCCTCGATCCGCCCTTCAACCAGCTCACTCTCCTGCTCTGGTCGATCCCCGTGCTGGCGCCCGCGGCGGGCCTTGCCACGGCGCTGCTCGCCGCGCGCCGCCGCCGCAGCGAGCCTTCCGCCCTGACCGAGGCCGAAAGGGTCCGGCTCGCCGAGCTGCTCAAGTAGGTCCGGGACGCTTTGCTCATGTTGTGGGGCCTTTTCGCGCTCCTTTCTCTCGCCGCGCTGGCTCCCGCCGGCTTCGCCTTCTTCCGTGGCCGCGGCGCACGCGGGCGGCGGGCGGCGGCCCTTGCCCTCTATCGCGCCCAGCTCGACGAGCTCGCCCGCAACCGAGCGGAAAACCGGATCGGCGAAGCCGAGCATGTGCTGGCCGTGCGGGAGGTGGAGCGGCGCCTGCTCGCCGCCGATGTGACGCCGGATGCCGAGACAGGCTCCCGCGCCGGGCCTGGCATGCTGCTGGGCGTGCTGGTGGCGATCCCACTCGTCGCCCTCGCCCTCTATCTGCCGGCCGGCGATCCGGGCCTTCCGGCCGCGCCCCTTGCGCCCCGGCTCGCCGCCGAGCAGGCGCAGCATCTGGAGATGGCTCGGGCCATCGCCGAGCTGCGCCAGAAGATTGCAACCCTCGACCCGCGATCCGAGGAAGCACGGGAGGGCCTGCTGCTGCTCGGCCGCGCCGAGGCGGAGAATGGGGATTTCTCCGCCGCAGCCGTCACCTGGCGCCAGGCGCTCGCCGATCGGTTCGATCCCGCCCTCGCGGCCGCCGCCGCCGAGGCCGAGACCCGCGCGGCCGGCCATGTGAACGCGACCGCCGCCGATCTCTTCCGCCAGGCGCTCGCCAAGGCCCCGGCCAATGCCCCTTGGCGCGCCCTTGCCGAGCAACGGCTTGCCGAAGCCGGCGGTCAATGATCCTTGCACCGAGCGCCGCGTCCGCCATTATCAGGCTGATGAGCGAAGAAAAGACGAAGAGCGAGTCGTCGGCCGACCTTGGCGCCGAATCGCCGGCCGAGCCGAAGCCCGGTCCCGAAAAACATCCCAAGGAGATCGGCGGCCCGCCGGGGCCCGAGCCCACCCGTTACGGCGACTGGCAGTACAAAGGCCGGGTCACGGATTTTTAGTCGTTGTTCAGAGCGTGATGACCGAAGGTGGAATCATCGCAGGTTTGAATCACGCGGGAAAACGAATAGGTAAAGCGGCATGCGTGAGCCCATGCGAACGCATACCGCTCTCAAGCGTGATGACCGAAGGTGGAATCACCGCAGGTCTGAATCACGCGGGAAACGAATAGGTGGAGCGGAATGCGTGAGCTCATGCGAACGCATACCGCTCTCAAGCGTGATGACCGAAGGTGGAATCACCGCAGGTCTGAATCACGCGGGAAAACGAATAGGTGGAGCGGAATGCGTGAGCCCATGCGAACGCATACCGCTCTCAAGCGTGATGACCGAAGGTGGAATCACCCCAGGTCTGAATCACGCGGGAAAACGAATAGGTGGAGCGGAATGCGTGAGCCCATGCGAACGCATACCGCTCTACGGGCAGCGTGGCAGCGGCAGGTCATGGCGGGTCGGTTCGCGAGAGGCTTACTGGATTTGAGCCTGCGCTGGCTGAGACGGCCTCTGGGGCAACCCGCGATCGCCGAGCGATTTCCCGCCCCGGCGGACTTCGCGGCGATCTGCCTGCCGGCGCTGCCACTCGATCCCGATCGGGGGCCGATCTCCATCCTTCTGCTCGATCCGCGGAGCTGCACGACGCGCACGGCGCGGCTGGACGGGATTCGCAGGGGGACCGATCTCTCCTTCGGCTTTCCCGCCTTCGCCAATCCGGCTGGCGCGATGTTTCTTCTTTTCGCGTTCCAGCCGGCCCGGCTGCGCGCGTTTGGTTGGTGGCGGCGTCGGCTCGCTGCCGTGGCACTGGCTGCACGGCCGTCGATCCGCCTGGCCTGCAATGAGGATGTGCCTGGTTTCCGCGCGCTCACCCTCCCGCCTCATCCGCCGGACGCGATGCAGCGGCTCGGCCCCGCCGAGACGGAAGAAGAGAGCGGCGTGCCGGTCGCGGGCGCGATCGAGACCTGGTGGCGGGAGGATGGCGGCCTCTATGTCCAGGGCTGGCTCCACGCCTATGAGCGGCGCATCAGCGCCGTCGCGGTCCTTGACGCGCACGAACCCTCGGATGGGCCTCGCCCGATTCCGCGCCTCTCCCTGCGCCCCGACCTCATCGCGCATGAGCCGAAGCTTGCGGAGCCGGCCACCGGTTTCTCCCTCTTCGTCCCGAACTGCAACGGGGAGGCGGTCACGTTCCGGATCGGGACCGATGCCGGCCCGGCCCGGCTCTGCTTATCCTTGCCCGGTCGCGCCGGGCCACCGGCCGGCGAGATCGCGAGCGAGGCGGAGGAGAAGGACCGCGCTTTCGTCCGCTTCGTTGCCGAGTCCAATGCCCGCGAATTCGAGGTGATGGAGATCGGCGCAAGGCTCGTCGGCAGCCGCACCGAGTCGCTCCGCGACCGCTTCCCGAAGGCGCGGCGCTATGTCGGGATGGATGTTCACCCCGCGCCGAATGTGGACGTGGTGGGAGACGCGCACGCGCTTTCGCGTCTTGTCGGGCGGAACAGCTTCGATGCCGTCTTCTCGGGTGCCGTGCTCGAGCATCTCGCCATGCCCTGGCTCGTGGCGGCCGAGATCAACCGTGTGCTGCGGGTGGGCGGCCTCACCTACCACATCGCCCCGCAGGCTTGGCCGGTGCATGAGGAACCGAACGATTTCTGGCGCTTCACCGACGAGGCGCTGAAGCTGCTGTTCGGCGAGCCCTTCGGATTCGAAGTGTTGAGCGCGGGGATGGCGGATCGCGCCCGGCTGTATCCTCTCGACAAGGAGGCGGGCGATCTCGGCCTGCCCTTCGGCTATGGCTATGGCTCGTCCTGGGTGCTCGCGCGCAAGGTGCGCGAGATCGACGAGGAGCCGGGGTTGCCTGGTCTGCTGTCCGCTTCGCTCGCCGCCCTGGGACGGCGCTATCCCTTGCCCGGATGACCTCTTCGGGCGAGGGCGGCCGTCAGCGTGTTCTCGAGCAGGCAGGCAATCGTCATCGGCCCGACACCCCCCGGCACCGGGGTGATCGAGGCCGCGACCGGCAGGGCCTCGGCGAAGGCGACATCGCCGACGAGGCCGCCGCCTTCCTGACGGTGAATCCCGACATCGACCACCACCGCCTCCGAAGCGATCCAGTCGCCCCGCACGAGCTCCGGCCGCCCCGCCGCCGCGACCAAGATCTCGGCGCGGCGGCACTCGACAGCGAGGTCCCGGGTGCGGGAGTGGGCGACCGTCACGGTGGCGTCGGCCGCGGTCAGCAAGGCGGCAAGCGGCCTGCCGACAAGGTTCGAGCGGCCGATGACCAGGGCGCGCGCGCCGGAGACGGAGACATCGGCGGCCGTGAGAAGCTTCATCACCCCGAGCGGGGTGCAGGGCACAAGGAACGGCCGGCCTGCGAAGAGGCGCCCGGCATTGACCGGCGAGAGACCATCGACATCCTTGGCCGGGTCGATCGCCTCGATAACCGCGACGGGGCGGATCTGCGGCGGGAGCGGCAGCTGGACGAGGATTCCGTCGATCGCCGGATCGGCATTGAGGGCGGCGATTCGCGCGAGCAGCGCGGTCTCGCTGGTATCGGCGGGAAGCCGGACCGTTCGCGCCTCGATCCCCGCAGCACGCGCCGCACGATCCTTGCCGCGCACATAGATGGCGGAGGCGGGATCATCCCCGACCAGCACCACGGCGAGGCCGGGGCGAAAGCGGCCGGCCTCGATCCGATGCGCCGTTTCGGCATTGAGCGCGGCGGCGAGCGCCCGCCCGTCGATGATCCGTGCGGGCACGCGGAAGGGCTTCAGGCGCCGGCGAGCGTGAAGAAGGCCCTGGCCAGCAGCATCTGCAGCGCCTCAAGCAGCAGGATCAGGATCAGCGGGCTGATATCGATGCCGCCGAGATTGGGCAGCACCGAGCGAATCGGGCGCAGGGCCGGTTCGGTGAGGCGATAGAGGAAATCACCGATCGTCCAGACGATGCGGTTGCGGGTATCGAGCACACCGAAGGCCGCCAGCATGCTGTAGACGGCCGCGATGATCACCGCCCAGATATAGAGATGGATCAGTTCCGAGATCAGCCAGTAGATGGGATACATGCGGCGCCGTCTCCATGGGCCGCGCGGAAGCTAATCACGGCCCGCTCCCGAGGCAACCGTTGCTTGACACCCCGCGGCGACATTCGCATGTTCGCGCCGCTCGCGGGTCAGGGGCTGTAGCTCAGCTGGGAGAGCGCCTCGTTCGCAATGAGGAGGTCAGGGGTTCGATCCCCCTCAGCTCCATACCTCTCCGTCGAGCCGTGTCCGACCTCGGCTTGCCGCTTCAGGGGGCACGCTTTCCTTTCCCGGTGGTCGAGCGCGCGGCTGCGAGGCGCAGCATCGCGACGCCCTCGCCTTCGCCCGCAACGGTCACGACTTCATGCTTCGCGCCCTTCGCGATCGCCCTGAAAGCAATAGCCAGTCTCTCATTTATCAGCTTCCTGGAGCGGGACGAGATCGCTTGCGCTCACTCATCCCGCTCTCGGTCATTGTTTTCTTACGTGAGAGAGACCTACGGCCAGTCGACCTCCGGTCACCACGCTTTAAGCTGCTGTCTCGATGCTTTCCGAGTAAAGATGACGCGCCAGGCTCGCTTCCGACAGGAGACGGATATTGTCGGCAAGAAAATGAACTCTGTTTCCTCAACCAATGTCCGGCAGGGGCTTACGATTCTCGTGGCCACCTTGCTCCTGGCCTATGCGCTCGGGGTCGCCGAGTATTGGCATTTCGCCTACTTCTATTCTCATCATATCGGCGATCTCTATAGCTACCAAAACCAATTGCTGGAGGGCCATGCGCCGTGGCTTGCGGACCAGAACCGCGTGCTGGCGCCCCTATTGATCGAAGCCATTCGACGTGTCTTCCGCACGGACTATGCAGACGCCTATCATCATTTCATGTTCTGGACCTTCGTCGGCCAGAACCTTTGCGCCGCAATCCTCTTCCGTCAGTGCCGCCTCACGCTTGGCCAGTCGGCAATCGGGCTGTTTCTCGCCGCGTCGGTGCCGATGCTCCTCTTCAATTTCTGGTGGTTTCCGTGGACCAATTTGGAGGCGATGCTATTTCTTCTGATGTTCACCGCTGACGCGGCGCCATGGTCCCTCAGGGCCCGGGCCTCCACGCTCGCGCTGATCTTCCTCGGTATGATCCTAACCAAGGAAACGGCTATATTTTTGCCGATCTGGCTGTTCCTCCGCCAAGGTTCAACGGCAATCCTCGCGGGGCGTCCATGGGCACGGCTTCTGCCGATGGCACTTCTGTGTTCCGTGATGATCTTCGGGTCGCTCCTCGTGGATGCGGAGCTGCGCCACTTGCTGTGGGTGTCCAGTACTTTCGCCAATGACCCTTCCGGCAACCCACCGGGGAACCTTCCGGTCGTATTCGGGACGCACGTCCTCATATTGGACTATCCGCTCAGGACGGTCGGTTACTACGCAAGGAATTTCTTGGCGCTCGTCACGTTCCGCATACCCTGGCCCTTATTCTTCAACGCGCACTGGACGGCTTGGCCGGCCGGGGCCGTGGATTTCTTCATCGCCTCGGGTGTCAGCGTGCCCAGCGCCGTCTGGAGCTGGCGTCACCGAGATCATGCTCTGTTCGCGTTGGCCCTGTTCTCGCTTGCTTACCTCGCCGTATGCTTCCTTCTCGTCAATATGCCGGAAAGCGACAAGCTGATGCCGGTTTTGGTGGCCGGGGTCTATGCCTATGCGAGGCGGAGCGCTCCTGTTCGCCAGAATGGCTTGCGCCCGCGCCAGCTCACGCGACCAGCCGATTTCGACTGACCGCAGGGCGCCTGGTGCCCGAAGTGCGACGTTGGCCGCGGCCACGCCTTCGTCAGGGCCCGGATCCAATCAGCGTCATGTCCGCGATCCGCGAGCAAGATTGCTTCCGATTTGAAACCGGACAACAGCGCGAAGGCAAGGCGGCCTCCGTACTCGCGGGCTGATGCTCCTGAAAAGACGCGCCGAATCATGGCACACTGTCCGGGGCCGGAGGCAGGGTGAACTGAAAGATGGCGCCCCGAGGCACGTTCGCGGTCGCCCACAATCGTCCCTCGTGGACTTCGATGATCGAACGGCAGATCGAAAGCCCCATGCCCAAGCCATCGGGCTTGGTGGTGTAGAAGGCGTCGAAGAGGCGGTCGAAACTCTCAAGGGGCAGGCCTGGGCCGGAATCCTGCACAGCGACGAGCACCCCGCCCGGTACATCTGCCTGGGTGCCGATCCGCAGCTCCCGTGTCCCCTCCCTGACGTCGCTCATCGCCTGGACGGCGTTGGTGATCAGGTTCAAGATCACCTGTTGCAATTGAATTCGATCCCCGAGAACGAGCGGCAGCCCATTGGCAAGCGCAATGTGCGAGGAGATGCCGTTCTTCACCACTTCGCCGCGGGTCAGGGCAATGATTTCGAGGATGGTTTCGTTGATGTCCAAGCGCTCCTTCCGTGGGGGCGCCTTCCTGATGAGAGCGTGAATTCGGCCAATGACATCGCTGGCGCGATTGCCGTCCCTGACGATACGGCCGAGGGCCTGCCGGGCCTCCTCCAAACGAGGCGGTTGGATGGCGAGCCAGCGCAAGCCGGCGCTGGCGCTCATGACCGTCGCGGCGATCGGCTGGTTGACTTCATGGGCAATCGAAGCCATCAGCTGCCCCATTGTCGTGACCCGGTTGGCATGCGCGAGTTCCATCTGTGCCTCGCGGTATCGCCGCTCGCTCTCCCGCAAGGTTTCCTCCGTGCGCTTGCGTTCGGTCAAATCGAGCACGAAGGCGACGCCCTCGTCCCGCCTTCCCTCCAGCAAAGCGGCACCGACCAGGACCGGCACGCGACTGCCATCTCTGTGGAAGTATTCCTTTTCGAAAGGCGTGTAGATTCCCGTGGCGGCAAGTTCCGCCAGCGCCTCTTCGTCGGCCGCGCGCCACTCGGCGGGCGTGAGCTCTGTCCAGCGCACGCGATCTGACACGAGATCGTCACGGCCGTATCCCACGATACGGAGAAAGGCTTCGTTGGCCTCGATAATTCGACCTTCGAGCTGCCAGATGACAATCCCGATGATATTGGCTTCCACCAGTCGGCGGATTCTCGCTTCACGCTCCTTGAGCTCGCCATAAAGACGGGTGTTTTCCAGCGAGATCGCGGCCTCCGAGGCGAGCAGCCTGAGGACTGCCGTCCGCGCGGGCGTGAAGACATTGGGGGCCAGGTTATTTTCGAGGTAGAGCACACCGATCAATTGGGCCTGCTTGACCAACGGCAAGCAGAGAATTGAGCGAGCGCGATACTGCCGGATGTACGCATCCTCGGAAAACGGGCTCTGCGCCGAGGCATCGGCGAGAATCAGGCTTTCGTGGGTGCGCACGACATAATGGACGATCGACTCCGGCAGCGCGGCGGAGGCAACGGAAGCATCTTGCACCACGACCGTGCTACCTCTGGTCGTGGCTTCCGCCTCTATCCGGAGCTCATCACCGAGCGGAAAAATCAGCAAACCTCGCTCGGCACCCGCGTGCTCGATCGCCGTGCGCATGAGCGTGTCGATGAGCTTCTCCAGGACGATCTCGCCCGACACGGCTTGCGAGACTTTGATGACAGTCGCGAGATCCAGGTGCTCGACCGGTGCCACGATCGTGCTCGTCCGAGCGGGGAGCGGCTCCTCCCGCCCGAGATATGGATAGAGTTGATCCAGTTGCCGCACCTTCCCATCAGCCCCCCAACGGAGATAGCAGTACCGCGCGTCCCGCAAATAGGTGTGCGCGATCTTCTCGAAACCGCGTGCCGCGTAGAAGTGTGCGGCGAACTCGTTGGCGAGTCCCTCGTTGTGGACAAAGCCGTTCGCTCGCGCCGAACGGATTGCCTGCTCGTAAAGCTGCTCGGCGTCCAGCGCGCGGCCTTCTATTCGTGCGAGCTCCGCGCCCACCAGCGCAGCACGGTTTTCAAAATTCTCCGGGCCATTCTCCGCGCATAGGGCAAGTCGTCGGTGGTGAGCAGCCAAAGCCTCGAAATGCTGCTGTCCCTGATCCGGAAAGGCAGAATCCCACGATGCCGCGTGGGAGAGTGCGCCATAGAAGTGATACTCTGCCGTTTCGATAGGATCGAGCACCAGGAATCGGGATGGCGATGTCGCGAACCTGCGTTGCACATTCAACGAGGCATCGACGGCGGAAGCATAGTCTCCGGCAAAAACGCGGGCCTGCAGTTTTCGGATCCAATACCAGCACTCGGGTTCCGCCAAGCCTGGGTCATTTGCAAGATAGAGCTCGAACCGAAGCTCATCAAACTGGTCGTTATTGAGGGATCCAAATTCCGAAGTCAGGCCACGAAGGGTCCGGATGAGGGCGAGCTGCGGCCTTATATGGTCCACAACGCGACCGAACCGAATCTTTTGCGCAAACTGGAGGCCGCTCTCCGCCTCGCATTGCACCTCAGCCAGCTGGTCTCCCGCCGCCAGCAGGCTTCTGACCACATGGTCGCAACAAATACCCGCGGAAGTCACATCACCAATTTTGTTTGCGGCATCGAAACCGCGGCGCACCAGCTCCCGGCCGGCTCGGACATGCCTTGTCCATGGCAGGGCGCTGTAGCCGAAAGCATAATAGGTTCCGGCCTGAAAACGCTTCAGCCCGCGTTTTTCGACCAGATCATACCCGAGCTGACCGAAACGGAATCCGGCATCATAGTTGCCGAAACGCGGTCCCGCGATGATGGCAAACACGACATAGGCGAAGCACGACCCATCGCTATGGCCATGCTCAAGGCTGAGATTTACCATTCTGCAAATGACGAGTGAAGAGAAGGCCTCTTCGTAGAATGTTGCCGTAATCACAAGCTCGGCCAGGACATCGAGAACATCGAGGAGGTCTGGGTTGGTCATCAACGGCAAGTCAATGAGATCCTCGATTTTCCGGTTTCCAAGCTGTGACCAGATCCGTTCATATTCGCGCATGACGTCATCGTTGGTCGGGTGCGGCGGCCAGTCGGCGCCGCCGAGACGGAGATATTCCAGACATACCTCCACAGCGCGGTTGATCTGATCCAAGTTCGTGTACAGCACGAGACGCAGGCGTGTGACGATTGCGATTTGGCGCTGGCTTCTCGCCCGCTGCGCCAACAGCGAAAGCCGATCTTCGGCCGCCACCATTTGCGCGGTCAGCAACTCGCACTGGGCTGTAAGACATTCGAGATCGAAGATGAGTTCATAATCGTGATCCCAGCTCTCCTCGCTCAGCAATGCCCGACCGGCCACGAGATAGGAAAGGGCCGAGTCGTACGCGGTTGACAGCTTCGCACGCCTGCCCGCAATGAGATTCAATTCCGCGATGCGCGCGCGCTCCTCCATTGATGTTACGAGACCCGAGCCCCGGTTGATCTGGTTCACGATCTCAAAGATCTTCTCCTCGATCTCCGCCGGCGGCGTCCATGAGGCGAGGAGACGGCCAATCCGAAGATGCTCGGCGCTACGCGCGCCTTCAGGTATCAATGAATAGGCCGCTTCCCGGACTCGGTCGTGGATGAATCGGTAGTCACGTTCGGAGCGGAGGACGAGCTCAGTTCGGGTGGCCTCCTGCAGGTCGCTATGGATATCCCGCTTCGAATCCTGGTAAACCGTCCCCAGCAGGTCGAACTCCGCACTATTGCCCACACAGGCCAACTGCCGCAATGCTCTCTGGGTTTCGGCAGACAGACGGTTCAACTTCCCCACCATAAGGTCCACCACATTATCGGTGTACCCTTTGGCGTGAATGTGATTGAGATCCCAGGCCCACCGCCCGTCTCCGCGATCGAAGGTGAGCAAGCCCTCTTCGGCCAGAGACGAAACGAACTGAATGGCGAAAAATGGATTGCCGCCTGTCTTCCCGTGCACCAATTCGGCGAGCGGCCTGGCATGCGTTGGTTCGCAATGAAGCGCATCCGCAATCAGCCGTTCCAAGTCATCACGGACGAGGGGGGCAAGAACGATCTCCTGCACCGCGACTCCAGCCTGACGGATCGCCTTCAGCTTGCGCATCAGCGGATGGTAGGATTCAACTTCGTTGTGCCGATATGCGCCAATCAACATCAAATTCCGCACATCCGACCGGGTGAGGAGGTACTCGACCAAATCGAGCGTTGCCGCATCGAGCCATTGCAAATCGTCGAGGAAGAGCGCAAGCGGATGCTCCGGCCGTGCGAATACGCCGATAAATCGGCCGAACACCAGTTGGAAGCGACGTTGCGCGTCCTGTGGCGAAAGCTCGGGGACCGGCGGCGGCTCTCCTATGATGCGCTTTAGTTCAGGGACAAGGTCGATCATAAGCAGTGCATTGGGGCCAAGTGCCTCTTGAATGGCATCGCGCCATTTGCCCAGCTCTTCCTTGCTCTTGCTGAGGAGCGGCCGGACAAGGCCCTGAAACGCTTGTGCAAGAGTGACATAAGGAATGTCACGCTTGTACTGGTCGAACTTGCCTGATGAAAAAAAGCCACGTGGCGGAACGAGCGGCTTATGAAGCTCATTGACGACGGAGGATTTGCCGATACCCGAGTATCCGGAAACGAGCACCAACTCCGCCCTGCCGCTGGCCATGACGCGATCGAAGGACGCGAGCAGCATCTCGATCTCACGCGCGCGCCCGTACAATTTCTCGGGGATCAATAGCCGATCCGGCATATCGTGCACACCGAGCGTGAACGTATCGAGCTGTCTGCGTGCCCGCCATTCCACGAGGCACCGGCGGAAGTCGGCCTCGACACCCGCCGCGGTCTGGTAGCGGTCCTCGGCCGTTTTGGCGAGGAGTTTCACGATGATGGCCGACACGGGTCCGGGCACGTCTGCAAGCCGTTCGCCGGGCGGAACCGGTTGTCGGGCGATATGACAGTGAACCCACTCCATCGGATCCGAGGCGGCAAAGGGAAGACTGCCGGTGAGAATCTCGTATAGCGTAACGCCGAGCGCATAGAGATCGCTCCGGGAGTCAATCGAACGATTCATCCGCCCGGTCTGTTCGGGCGCCATGTAGGCAAGCGTTCCCGCAATGAACTCGGCGGGTTCAGGCGATTGGCGTTCACTTGGAAGGCGCGATGCGATCCCAAAGCCCGTCAGCCAGACCTGGCCGGTCGCAGAGTTGAAAAGCACATTGGCCGGCTTGATGTCCTTATGGATGAGGCTATGTGCGTGCAGCCGGCCAAGGGCGGCCGATAGCGCGACGGCGAGACGCAGGAATTGTCCGACCTCCATGGGCGGGCCAAGAAGGCGCTCGAGCGGCTCGCCTCCCGGGTCCTCGAGCAGCAGCATGGTCCGGCCGTGCTCACGCACAAGCTCAAGCGGCCGTACCGCCCACGCACCGTCCAGCTCGTCCCTCAGTTCGTATTCGTGTGCGAGGTGATTGAGGCTGGCAGGTGCCGGGTGCTCCGCGGCAGGAAGCACGGCCAGAACTGCTTCCCGCTTACCATCGGCGCCATCGCGCCATTTTCTGCAGAAGACGCGCTCGCCATCCTCCCACAAGAGCTGTAAGCTGCTATCCATTCCGACCCCGAACCAAGATGAACGTCCGCTGGCGTTGGGCATCACGGGTGTGGTTTGTGGTGCCACGGCGGCAGCTTATGGACGCGGTTCATCTCGTGCTCCGCGATGCGGTCGCAAATCGTTTTGAGCCAAGCCAACGGATCAACGCCCCTAAGCCTGGGCCACCGGCACTCCCACGCGGCCCACGCTCGGCCGCGTTGCGATGGATGGCCAAGCGGCCAATCGTGAGACAGAGGCGCAGCCGCTGGAGCCGGAGAGTGCCTTGGAGGACGGCATTGCCGAGTGTGAGCTTGCCGAAAAACCGCATATGAAAATTGCATATGTTGAGTGCGAAACCAAAACTACCTATATCCCATTCATCATTCGTCGTGAACCCCAGGATACCAAACTGTGCAAGGGAAAGATGCGCTTAACCCGCGTCGAACGGGCACCAGTCGATCCCCTCCGGCAGCAAGGCGAGCCGTGCCGGGCTCATCGTCACCCGGCCATCGGCGGCAGACGACCAGAGAAAGTTGACACGCCCGAGCCGTTTCGCAAAGAGGCACATGCCCTGACCATCCCGCTGTGGGATCCTTATCAGGTTCCCGCAGCGGCCGCGATACACAAACACGTTGTCGCTTTGCCGCTTGGAGTGAGAGTAGTAGCAGTGGGCGCCCATATGCCGTTTGGAAGGGCCTTCGACCTTCGTCGTGCGCGCGCCCGAGTTCCAAAGGCAGGATTTTTGCCAGTGGCAGTTCGGTGCTGCCGCGGCCGTGCATGGCGCGTCGGGGCGCTCGAATTGCTTCTTGCGGCCGATTCCTGCGAGATGGTGCAGTTCGATGACGCGTTGGGAGAGCTGGAGGGTCGTGCGCTCGGTCAGAGCATGGAGCACATCCCTCTCCGCACCTTCGATGTCCACTTTCACGACAAGGATTCTGCGGCCGGAATGCCCGTTGGTGGCGATGATATCGTCAAAAACTCGGAGAGCGCCGTTGGGGCTGCTCTGAACGGCAGGCCCGACGGGGAAAAATGAAATCGTTCATAAGTTCTCGGAGCAGCCGTGATTCTATGCTCGTACTGGGAAACCTTGCAGCCATGCTCCACCATCTCGTCATCCAACGACCCATCTTCGTCGACGTCAGTGGACTATACGATGGTTCCGCGTCCCCACTGATACGCACGAAGCGACGATTCACCGCGTCCATCGGCGGCACAAGTGCAAGAAATTATCGGGCTTCTGTCCCAAGCCCTGGATCCGGAAAATTGATTATAACCGGGCAATCAACACCCGAACGAAGAACATCAATGACACCGAAGCCGGGATTGTCTGCTCGTCTGGGCTCATCACATCCAGCCCTCACCGTATCACGCTCCGCCAGGGCAGCGTCTTTTTGCAAGAATGCCCGGCGTATCAGCGGAAGCCGCGGATGGAATGAGAATGGGATCAAGAAGCTTCCCTGCAGCATACGATGCCGCGGATGGAATGAGAATGGGATCAAGAAGCTTCCCTGCAGCATACGATATAGTGTTTTCTGCTGCATTGGACCAGCAATAGCGGGCGCCGCGGAGCGACGCCCGCAACATGCTCAACCTGCCTTTCGCACCATTTCGGCACGAACGACGGTATCGGTCGCGGTTGCCTGACGTAAGTCCGCGGCGATCGCGTTCACGATCGTCACAGGGCGGACGTCATCCAGGCATTTCTGTATTGGATAGCCCTTGGCGCAGTTCATCATCCAGTCCCGCGTCAGCCACCAGCAGTTTCCACATGTTGCGGGCGGAATATTTACATTTTCATTGTATGCAAAGTAATCAAGACTCGTCGGCCCGAAGAGGACACATGACTTGACGCCCAGACAGGAGGCCAAATGCACGAGCCCGCTTTCCACGTCAAGGTGGAGCCGGGAATTGGAGAGCATCGCGGCGGTTTCCTGTATATTGCACATTCCTCGCAGATCCAGATCGACCCCAGGAATTCGGCGGCTGTTGGCGGCGCCAAGGTGTACGATTTTTATCCTCGGAAATTGCGCCTGCAAAAGACCGACCACCCCGTCGAAATGGGGATAGAGCTTGGTCGACTGACGATGTCCCATCGGCACACCGTTGATCAGGAAGTTTTCATCGGATGCGTTGTGGACAGTGATATAAGGATCGCGCAACAGGTCATGCTTCTCGAGAACAGTCGGGTCAGTGGCCAGGTTCAGCCTATGTCCCCCATAGGGGAGACCCGACATGTTGTGCGCCAGATTGTAGCGGTTCCAGCCCCGAAGCCCCATTTGAAGAGCCATGGTGTGATCTGTAAACGGCTGCTGGCCGAGATGCTCCGCAATCAGGTAGCGATTATATTCGATCGACTCGCAGATGCGAGCCAGCGCCCTGTTCTTGCCGAGCGCCCTGCGGCAATCCGCTTGATCCAGGTGGAGATAGATGTATTCGCACAAGTGGATCGGAAGGGAGTATTCGCGGTAGCTCGCGTGCCATTCAAGGTACTCGTTGTAGATATTGTTCAGATTCGGAACGTTTGCGAAGATCCACGATGCGAACTGCGGGCGTGACGAAAACAAATCGAATTTAAGATCGCCGACAGCCGCACAGAGATCCCGGATATACCGGGCTGCGATCAAATGGTCCCCGAGGCCACCCCAAAGCCGGAACGCAACATCTGGCCGGCCCGAAGAGAGGGTGGAAACCATCGGTTTGACGACACCAGCCCTCGTGCCAAGAGCCCTGAGGAGCTCATGGCCTGCGCGGCGAACGGAGCCGGGGGGCGCATGATCGAATTTCATCCGAAAATAAAGCTGCCGAGTGCCGAGATAGAAACGGCCGTAGGTGGACGGCGCACTGTCGGTTGTCGGCGCGCTCCAACGCCTTCCGGCAGTGCCGGTGAGGATATCAAGCTCATCGAATGCCGTGAGGGGATTCCTTGCGCGCATTGTTGCGTGCTGGTCGAAATCGCGGCCGCCTAGCTGCAGCCACTCCTTATGCAGCCGGTACCATTCGGGAAAGGCACTAAAAACGTTCGAATCGGACCAGACCTTTCTTTCATCTCCAAAGTGAACGATCAAAGCCGTGCCCGCCTGTTCCCGCCGCGGTACACATTGCCAAACCTCATACGGCATCTCGCTCGGCGTAATGTGAAAATGCTGGAATGCAAGATTTATAATTCCCTGATCCGGGTTGTGCAGCACGCTCGCGTACTCGATTGCCTTCTCATAGCACCATTTGTGCAGGTTCTCATGTGGCAGCTCGTCGTGCACCACCATCACCGCTGTGCACCATCCCGGTGCATCCATGTCATATCCGGCGATTGGCCGGGCGAAGTTCTCCTGCACGGTCCATGGCGAATCCGACGTGATCCCGAATGGCTTAAAGCTCGTGATGTTCTTCACATTGCCCTGGATGCCGAGGTCCGCGTCAAGCCAGACGACACTCTTGTATCGGGATAGCAGTGCAAATGCCTCGAAATGGCAGAGACACATGAGCTTGTTCATGTCGCGGAAGCGCGAGCCCTCGGGGATCCGCGCCAACATCGAATCTGAGAAATCCGTATCAAATTCGAAAGGAACAAGTTGCACGTTCGGAATCTTCTCAAACGCCGCGCGATCCTGGTCATGAAGCGTCGAATAATAAATCAGCACATCGTAATCTTCGCCGGGCATGCATTTCTGAAGGCCAAGGGCAACATTGCCGGCTGCAAATCCAAGATTTTCGCTAATCCCGAGGAGAAAAGCGAGAGGTCTCTTCTGGTTTGGCATCAAGGCCTCACGTCTAACGGTGCCAATATCCACTGTTCAAGCCGTGCCCGACATTCGTAGAAATTCGCACGGCGGCTGAGCGCTGATGCGACAAGGCCGCGATCCTCCTCCTGATCGGACCATGCCAATCACGCGACCTGGAACCGCAACGGCGCCGCCATAGGTAGGCTGACGGAAGCAGCCCGGCATTGATGCGCTGCTGGCGTCGGTGCGTATCCTTGCCGCATTGGCCGCCAGACGGGTCAGGCCGAGCTGGCCTCAGATGCCGCAACGATGCGTGCCGGATGTGGGCAAATCGCATCGATGGTCGCCCGCGCCACCGCGACAGGGTCCTGCCGGGTGCAGAGAGGCGCCAAATGGCCGCGCGGGCAGCGGGCCATCCATGTCTCGGTAATCCACCAGCAGCCCCCGCAAGAGGCGGGGCGGATATTGACGTTTCCCTCATAGGCGAAAAAATCGATCGGCGTCGGGCCGAAGACCACAGTGCTCCGCGTGCCGAAGCACCGCCCGAGATGCACGAGCCCGCCTTCATTGTCGATATGCCAGGCCGCGTGCTTAAGGAGAGCCGCTGTCTGCTGGATCGTCGTTTCACCGACAAGGCTGCGGTCGACCCCGGCGATCGGGGTGCTGGTGGCACCGGCGCCGACCTGAACGATCGTGAGGTCCGGCAGCTCGGACTTGATGTGCCGGACAACTTCGGCAAACCGGGGATAGCATTTCGTTGCCGTATTGCTTCCGATCCCCCTCACCACCATGCCGGGATCGAAACCGCTTTGAATCGTGATGTAACGGCCGGGGTGAAGGCCGGTCGCGCTGAAAATGCTCTCATCCACAGCGAGGTCGAGCGCATCGCCCTCCGGGGGGATGCCGGTCATGCCCTGCAGGAAGGTCGAGCGGGTGAAGTTCATATAGACGGCCCGCTGAGCCAGGAAATTGTCCATCATCGGGTGGCGGCCGATGAAGGGCTCGATCTTCGGCTTGAAGCGCGCGATATGCTGCAAGGCGGCACAGAGCCTGCGGCTGGCCCGCAGCCGGTGCCATGCGGCGGTTTTGCGATGGACGATGATCGCCTGCATGATCCAGAGACCGATATCGTACTCGCGCATCAGGTCCTCAAAGAGGAACTCGGTGAAAGCCTCCCGGAATCCCGGGACCGCAGCGAAGACCCACTCTGCCACCTCTATGTTGTTGCAATAGATATCGAAAGCGAAGGGCTCGACCTCACGGGCAAGATCGCGCAGGTAGCGGGCGATGACGATGTAATCGCCGATGCCGCCCGTGACCTTGAGCGCAAGGCACGGGCGATCATGAGGGCGGCTCGCCTGAACTTCCATGCGGACGCTCCTTATGTAAGAGCGGGCACGAAGATGGCGCAGCAGATAGCCGAAGCGCTGACGGCAGAATTGCGCAATGAAATAGCCACCTTGCAGTCGTGAACCGGTCGCGTCGCGCGCATCCCGATATTTCTGCAGCAGACGCTGCGTCCGCTCATAAGCCAGGCGGAGATAGAACATGGGCTACCGGCTCCTCCTGCCTTCGTTGCGGCCGCGACATCCGCAGGCATGCATCCCTCCGGACCAGGTGCTGAGACCTGCCGCGGCCCCGCGAGCTCAGAGACAAACCCGCCCGCGCACGAACGATGGCAGGCGACACATCTTTCCCCACAAGTGTGGCAACACTGGGCACACTCCGCCGTGACCCCATGCGTTCAATGTACGGCGCGCCCCATCGCACGCCGGAACAGGGACACCTACCTCGCTCACGCCCGGTTGCGGTCCGCCGGATAGAGCGAGCGTGGAAATGGAGCCCCCTTTTTTGGCGCTCGCCGCCTCGGGAATGTTCAACGGCGAGATGAACTCGGTAGCAAAAGAGGCGTGATCTCGACAAGCAAGAATCTCGATTGGAAATGTTGCGTCAATTGATATGCCGACTGATATTTTGGCGAACTGTTTCAACAAATATTATTGCAAAATGTAACACACGCCGTGGTTACAAAAGTGATAAATTTCTATTATATAGATACAATCTTGCTTCCCGGACTCCGGATTGCCAGTCCGGGTTGTCCTCCGGCCTTCATCAGGATCACCGCTTCCGTGGTCGTCGGCCGTCGCGCCCGCGAACAGCCATGCGGAAGACGATGCCAGCCAAAAGGCAAGCAAACGGTATCGCGAACAGGAGATAATCGGTGGCCATCGGCGCCTCCCTGGCGCTCGCCCGCCGCCGCTCACGACGCGTCCTATCGCGTCAAACCTCGGCTGCTCTGCGGCCGAGACCCCATGGGGATCACTTAAGAACGCGATGTTGCTCCAACAAGGGAATGGCTTCGGGGCTGGCGCTCTCTCCCGGATGAGACCGGCTCCCCGCCGCCTCCCCCCTTTGGGGGGATACGCTCGTTCTCACTCACGTATCCCACTCTAGTGTCCCGACTCGCAAATATCGTCATCATGCGTCGGGACACTCGCTCTTTGTTTTCAGCGGCCTGCTGGTCCCTGAAATGCGAAGGCATTTCAGGGGCAGGACACTAGCCATTTGTTTTCTCGCGTGATTCAGACCTGCGGTGATCCCACCTCCGGTCGTCACGCGCAATCGGATCCGAGAGGCTGAAAACAAATGGCGTCCCGTAGGGGATTCGAACCCCTGTTGCCGCCGTGAGAGGGCGATGTCCTGGGCCTCTAGACGAACGGGACCTTGGCGGCCGCTTCTAATCGAGCCCCGGACCGGCCGCAAGCACAGCGCCTCTCCCTTACCCTTATGCTATCCTCATGCGCGCTCACGGCCGGAGATCGATCCGCCGCACCACCTGGCCGCTCGCGGGGTCGATCACCACCACCCGATCGCCTTCTCCACCTCCGCTCAGCGCGAGCGCCAGCCCGTTCGCAACCTGCGCCATCGCGACGATCCGCGTGCCCGCCGGCTCATCGAGCGGCACCGAAGCCGCGGTGGCGGCAGGCTGGCTTCCCGGGAGCACCGAGAGCCGGTGGACGATGACGACGACAAGCACCGTCGTCCCGACAACGATCAACACCCCCATCACCGCCACCGCGATCTTCAAAAACCGCATGCCCGCCCCGATGTTCGGCCCCTGACCCGCCCCGTTCATCCCTCTCCCCATGTCCAAGTGCCCCGACGCCGCCGGCGCCTTCCATATCCTCGCCCCGCCCGAAGCGGCCGGCCAGCGCGCCGACCGCTTTCTCGCGGACGCCATCGGCAGCCTCTCGCGCTCGCGGGTCAAGGCGCTGATCCTTGCCGGCCATGCCATGCGCGACGAGCAGGCGCTTTCCGATCCGGCCGAGCCGGTGCGGGCGGCCGCACGCTACGCGCTGCGCCTGCCGCCGCCAGTGCCGGCCGCGCCTGAGCCCCAGCCGATCCCGCTCACGGTCCTGCATGAGGACGATTCGTTGATCGTCATCGACAAGCCGGCCGGCCTCGTCGTCCATCCCGCCCCCGGCAACCCGGATGGGACGCTCGTCAATGCCCTTCTTGCCCATGCCGGCGATTCGCTTGGCGGCATCGGCGGGGTGCTCCGCCCGGGGATCGTCCACCGGCTCGACAAGGATACATCCGGCCTGATGGTCGCCGCCAAGACCGAGGCCGCCGAGGCAGCGCTCGCCGCCGCTTTCCAGGCCCGCACGATCGAGCGGGCCTATCTCGCGCTCTGCTGGGGGGTTCCCGCTTCCGCGAACGGCGAATTCTCGGGCGCGATCGGCCGCGACCCGCGCGAGCGCAAACGCATGGCCGTCCGCGCCGGAGGCAAGCCCGCCCTCACCCGCTACCGTATCCTCCGCGCCTGGGGAGGCGCGCTCGCCCTCCTTGAATGCCGGCTCGCGACCGGGCGGACGCACCAGATCCGTGTCCATCTCGCGCATGCCGGCCATCCGCTGGTGGGCGACCCGGTCTATCTCCGTCGGATGCCGGCCGTCGCCCGCACCCTGCCCGAGCCCCTGCGCCGCGCCTGTGTCGACTTCCCACGCCAGGCGCTGCATGCGGCGCGCCTGGGCTTTTGCCACCCGGCGAGCGGCCTCCCGCTCCGCTTCGAGACACCCCCGCCGCCCGACTTCGCGTCCCTGCTCGATACCCTCGATCAGGGCATGGCAGACTTCCGATAGGTCAATAATCTTGACAGGACTGAGGCGGTCCTGTATAAGACCGGCCATCCGGCAAGACTGGGCACGAGCGCTGGATGACTGAAGTGGTTGCCGCCTTTTAAGGGGCCCACCCGCGTCGGCCGAGTTAATGTGCCCCCAATCATCAGTGTCGGAGGGAGGGTCCCCGTGCTGTCGGGGAGGGGACCCGTTTGCTTCAGCTGAAAAGGAGCTGCCAATGGCCGCTGCCGTTATGAACCTCGCTCCGGAAGGTAACCTCTCCCGTTACCTCCAGGAGATCCGCAAGTTTCCGATGCTGTCGGCGGAGGAAGAACTCGCCCTCTCGCGCGCCTGGCGCGAGCACGGCGATGTAGAAGCCGCCCACAAGCTCGTCACCTCGCATCTGCGCCTCGTCGCCAAGATCGCCATGGGATACCGCGGCTATGGCCTGCCGCTCGGCGAACTCATCAGCGAAGGCAATGTCGGCATGATGCAGGCAGTGAGGCGGTTCGATCCGGACCGCGGCTTCCGCCTTGCCACCTATGCCATGTGGTGGATCCGGGCCGCCATTCAGGAATACATCCTGCACTCATGGTCGCTCGTGAAGATGGGGACGACCGCCGCGCAGAAGAAGCTCTTTTTCAACCTGCGCCGCCTCAAGGGACAGATGCAGGCGATCGATGACGGCGATCTTCAGCCCGAGCAGGTCGCCTCGATCGCCAAGACGCTGGACGTGCCCGAGCAGGATGTGGTGAGCATGAACCGCCGCCTCGCGGCGCCCGACCATAGCCTGAACGCGCCGCTTCGCGTCGATAGCGAGGGTGAGTGGCAGGACTGGCTGGTCGACGAGACCGAGAGCCAGGAAACGGCCATGGCCGAGCGCGAGGAGATGGACGGCCGCAAGGCCTTGCTCGCCGGCGCGCTGAAGACGCTGAACGAACGCGAGCGGCACATCCTTCTCGAGCGACGGCTCAAGGACAACCCGACCACGCTTGAGGAGCTCTCGCAGCAGTACGGCATCTCGCGCGAGCGGGTGCGGCAGATCGAGGTGCGGGCGTTCGAGAAGCTGCAGAAGGCGATGAAGGCGAAGGTGGCCGAGCGCCGCCTCGCCACCCAGGGTGAAGCTGCCGGCGCCTCCGCCTGACGGGCTCCTTGGCTTAGCCCTCGAACGGATCGCGCATCAGGATCGTATCGTCCCGCTCAGGGCTGGTGGAGAGCAGCGTGACCGGCGCCTCCACCAGTTCCTCGATCCGGCGGACATATTTCACCGCCGGGGCTGGCAGTTCGGCCCAGGAGCGGGCGCCGCGTGTCGAAGCCTCCCACCCCTCGAGCGTCTCATAGACCGGCACGGCCGCCGCCTGCGCTTCGGGCGCGGCCGGCAGATGGTGAAATAGCTCACCGCGGATCCGATACGCGACACAGATCCTGAGTTCCGGCAGACCGTCGAGCACATCGAGCTTGGTAAGGGCGAGCCCCTGGATGCCGGCGACCTTCACGGCCTGGCGCACCAGCACGGCGTCGAACCATCCGCAGCGTCGTGGCCGCCCGGTCACGGTGCCGAACTCGCTACCCCGCTCGCCGAGCATCCTTCCGGTCGCGTCCGAAAGCTCGCTCGGGAAAGGGCCGGCGCCGACCCGCGTGCAATAGGCCTTGGCGATGCCGAGCACCATGCCGATCGCCGCCGGGCCGATCCCGGCGCCGGCCGCCGCCTGTGCGGCAACTGTGTTGCTGCTGGTCACGTACGGATAGGTGCCGTGATCGACATCAAGCATCACCGCCTGGGCACCTTCGAAGAGGATGCGCTTTCCTCCGCGTCGTGCCTCATCCAGCCGCTGCCAGACAGGCTCGGCAAAAGGGAGGATTCGCGGGGCGAGAGCGAGCAGGCCGTTGAGCACCTCCTCCTTCTCGAAGAGCGCGGCGCCAAGGCCGGCCAAAAGCGTGTTGTGATGGCGCAAGAGCTCGTCGAGCTTGGCCGAGAGCGTGGCAGGCTCGGCGAGGTCGGCCACACGGATTGCCCTCCGCGCCACCTTGTCCTCATAAGCGGGTCCGATGCCGCGCCCGGTGGTGCCGATCCGCCTTTCCCCGCGGGCCGCCTCTCGCGCCCGGTCTAGGGCTGGATGCATCGGCAGGATCAGCACCGCGTTCTCGGCGAGCCGGAGGCTTTCCGGCGTCACCCGCATGCCCTGGCTCTCGACCTTCTCGATCTCGGCGAGCAGCGCCTCGGGGTCGACCACCACCCCGTTGCCGATGATGCCGAGCTTGCCCCGCACCACCCCGCTCGGCAGCAGGGAGAGCTTGTAGGTCTGGTTGCCCACCACCAGCGTATGGCCAGCATTGTGGCCACCCTGGAACCGGACGACGATCTCGGCCCGGCTGGCCAGCCAATCGACCACCTTGCCCTTGCCCTCATCGCCCCATTGGGCGCCGATCACCGCGACGTTCGCCATTCCCTACGAGACCACCTCTCAGGCTTCGCCAACCGGCACGGCGACTCCACCGCGCAGCACATGCGTGCAGCCGAGGCGCGGCGCGGCCGCCTCGGTTTCATCAAGCGCGGCCAGAGTCGCGAAGCCCTCGGCGCGAAGACGCGCCGCCGCCGCCTGATCCGCGCCCGCCGGGAGAAGGACGCGAGGTGCCGGAGCCGGAAGCGATGCCGTGCGCAAAAGCGCATCCGAGAAGAGCGTAAGGCCGGTCGCCGGCTCCTGCTCGGCGGTGAGATATCGGCCCCCACGGCCGAGCTCTTCCGCACGGCCGGGCGAATAGACGGTGACGCAGACGCCGGTATGGTAGCGGAAGCCACGAAACTCGATCGGGTCGATGGTGAGCCTGAGATCCGGCGCCAACGCCCGGATGGCCGCGACCGTTTCCCGAAGCTGCTCCGCGAGCGCCAGGGCCGGCGGCGGCAGCGCGGCGGCGGCGAGGGCGGCAAGCGCCCCATCCGCTGGCCCGGCCGCCAGCAGAAGCTCGGTCAGGATCCGCGCGAGCGCCCCGCCCCCGCCATGGCGGGCGACAGCGGCCGCGTCCTTGCGGTCCAGCGCATGGGCGAGCGCCTGGCGTTCCGCGCCGGTGATGCCGGCCGCGTCGATCAGCGCCGGAGCGAGCGAGGGCAATGTCAGGTCATAGCTTGCGCGCGCGATGCCGAGCCGGGCCAGGGCCTCGGCCCCGACCACCACGATCTCAGCATCCGCCGCCGGGCTCGTGCTGCCAATCAGCTCGATCCCGACCTGGCCGACCTGCCGGTCCGGAACGATCTGCCCGCCATGCACCCGAAGGCACTGCCCCGCATAGGAGAGCCGAAGCGGGCGCGGTGCGCCGGCAAGCCGGGTTGCCGCGATGCGTGCCACCTGCGGCGTAATATCGGCACGGAGGCCGAGCATCCGCTGGCTCTCCGGATCGACGACGCGAAACGTCTGATCGGCGACAGCGGCACCGGAACCGGCGAGCAGACTGTCCGCAAATTCGAGCAGCGGCGGCTTGACGCGCTGATAGCCGTGGGCAGCGAACACATCCATGACAAGGCCGACCGCACGCGCTTCCCACTCCGCCTCGGGCGGCAGCAGATCGCAGAGGCCGGCAGGAAGCAGGGCCGGGTGCGGGGGCGGATCGTCAGTCATTGTGGTGGGAAATGCGATGAGACCGGAGCGGAAGAATTGACGCGCCTATAGCATCTGCCCCCGGCGGTAGAAACCCCGCCCGGCATCCCGTGGACAGGCGTCCTGTGGGCGAAATGTTTGCCGGCGAAAATCGCCCGGCGAGCCGACACCGGACCGCAAACGGAACGAACAAGCGGGCCGTGTCACGCTTCCATCGTTGAAGCCAAGAATTTCCGATTCACGTCTCTCGCCACCACTCCGCGCGCAGGAAATAGCCGTGCTCATCGTAGTGAAACGAACCCTCGCCGTCGAAGGTGTTTTTCAGCGCTTCGCCGATCCGCCGTGGCAGATGAATATCGGTGGTCGTGACAACGATCCGGCCGGACTCATCGCCGATCCCGATGATGCGGTTGAGCGGATGCTCAGCCTTCTCGATCTCTTCCTGCCGGCGAATGATGTGAAGAATCTCGTCCTTGTGCAGACCGACGAAGTCGCCGGTGATGGTGACGATACCGGCCGGATAATCGTCGTTGATCCGGTGGCAGGCCTGGCAAAGCTCCTCATGCGCATCTTCGGGCCGTTCAACCCACTGCCAGCGCCCGCCATGATAGACCGCGCCGCATTGGGGACAGACCGTCGGCTCGCGAAGCTTGCCAGAGCGCTTGTACGGGTCGGTGATGGTCCGGTCCTGCGCCCGGCCCCAGCGGCGCGGACCCTCGGTCTGGCCGGAAAGATTGGCTGGCAATGTCATCACACATCATCGCTGCTTTGCTTACCCACGCCCGGTGCGAGCGGGCTCGGGCCACGAGCTTCTTTCGCCCCGATCCGGCGCCCTGGCCATGATCCTTGTCAATATGGTCAGCGCGTCACGAGATTGGCGATGAGGTCATTGATCCCTTTCGTGAGGCCCGCGAACATCCCGAAATCGACACGGTTCACCACCACGAAGGCGCCGACATCGCGGCCCGGCGCAAAGGCGATGTAGCTCATGAAACCGCCACCGCCACCGCTCTTCTCGAGCAGCATCGGCTGATCTCCGTGCGCGGCGAGCATGATCCAGCCAAGACCGATGCCGGCCATCGGCCCGGCTTCATCGAAGCCGATCGCCGCGGAGAGAGATTGGCGGGGGCGATAGATCGCATGGCTCAGCAGCAAAACGGGGTCGGTGGTGTCGAGATTGTGACGGAGCCAGATCGCCATGTCCGCGCCCGTACTGTAGAGCCCGCCGCTGCCACCGGTCGCTTCCGTATCGACACAGGGGCCGGGACCGCCGATGCCGCTGCCGATCATCAGAAGCTGGCACTCGTCCGGCGTCGGATCGAGTGTCGTGTCCTTCATGCCGAGCGGCCCGGTCACCCGCGCGCTGAGCAACGTGGCATAGGGCTGGCCGGCGGCGGTGGCAAGCGCGTCGGCGAGCAGATCGAAGCCGACATTCGAATAGGCGGCAACCGACCCCGGCGCCCAGCCGAGCTTTTCGCGGCTGAGCCAGGCCCACCGATCGGCGCGGGTCGGCCATGTGAAAGGCGGCTTCTCCGGCGCGAAGCCCATCTCGCGCGGCAACCCGGCAGTGTGAGTCGCGAGATCGAGCAAGGTGATCGGCGGCGCGCCGCTCACCCGTGGAACCGTAACGCTACCGGCATATTGCTGCAACGGATCGGTGAGGCGCAGAGTGCCGTCAACCACGAGCGAGGCAAGAACCTCGGTCGTGAAGACCTTGCTGATGGAGCCGAGGCGGAAGAGGGTTTTCGCCGTCGGCTCGATCTTGTTGCCCTTCTCCGTCTCGCCATAGCCTTCGATCACACTGTCGTGGCCGCGCACCACCGCGAGCACCATCCCCGGCGCGCCGGAGACGAGCCAAAGAACCGGACCGGTCAGCGCAATCGATTCGGCAAGCAGCGGATCCGCGGCGCGGGACGGGGTTGCCGCCAGCCCCAGGCAAAGAGCCAGGACAAGGCCAAGGAAGGATCGCATGGGTTGCCTCCGTTCCGCTTCGGGCCAACGGGGCGGTGCCGATCCGACCGGGATCAGAACGAATAGCGCCGCAGTCCGCCGTCCACCGGGATCACCGTTCCCGTGATATAGCCTGCGCGAGGCGAAGCGAGAAAGACCGCGAGCACCGCCAGCTCCTCCGGCTCTCCATAACGGCCGAGCGGGATCTCGGCGGCGGAGAAGCGCGCGCGCTCCTCCGCAGGGTAGTTGCGCAGAATCTGCTCGCTCATGATCCGCCCGGGCGGGATCGAGTTGACGGTGATGCCATATTTCCCGACCTCGCGCGAAAGCCCTTTCGCCCAGGCATGCATCGCCGCTTTCGCTGCGAAGGCGGCGTTCAGCCGATCTGGTTCGGACTTGCCGGTGATATTGATGATCCGGCCCCATTTCGCCACGATCATCTGCGGCAGGAGCGCGTGCGTGAGCTGACGCTGGCGGGTGAAGTTGAGGGTGACCGCCTCTTCCCACGCCTCCTCCGGTGCGTCGATCGGCAAGGGCCGGCTGCCGCCGGCGCAATTGACGAGGATTTCCGCCTTCCCGAGCCCGGCCAGCGCCGCCTCAGCAATGCTACGTCCCGCGTCCGAGGCCATGATGTCCTGGACGATCAAAACCGGCCGAATGCCGCCTGCGATCACGATCTCTTCGGTGAGTGTCTCCAAAAGCTCCCCGCGCCGCGCGACAACCGCGAGCCGCACGCCCTCAGCGGCGAGCCCGCGCGCAATGGCGCGGCCGATCCCCATGCTCGCCCCGGTGACCAATGCGGTGCGATTCGCAAGCTGCAGATCCATATTTTCCTCGCTCCGGCTCCATCACCGGCCAGGGCATAGGCGTTGCAGTCCATTGCGGGAAGGGATGGGGTCCAGGTCCCGGGGCCCGGCCCGGATGCAAGGGGCCGACCAGTGAACGCGCGATCCTTCTCAGAGACTGTTTGAGAATGGGCTGTGGCGGTCGTCCGACTCATCACAGCACATTCTCAAACAGGCTCTGAGGCCTTTGCCATCGGTGCCGTCGTATCCCAATTTTGGCTGAAAGCGGAACGGCGGTTTCGGAGCATGAAGGAAACGAAAGCGGACATCGCCCTGACTGAACGGTTCAGCTGCCATCGGCCAACATAGGACTTCGCGCGAACAGCTTTGAATCCCCGCTGAAGGCCGCGACCGGACTTTCCCCCTGGCGTCCTGCCCGCAATTCGTGCCTCTTGGACGGACGCGTGCCTCCGCGATAGGCTGATCTTACCTCGGCGTCGTCGATCGCCACCGGGACGGTGGCGCGGTTCGTGGCGCCGACCTGCGTCGGTTCGCCGCATGAGGCCGCGCACCGGACCGGCCGGGCGATGGCCTGCGCTGCCGGCATCTCGCTGACATCGGGGCAGCGCATCTGCGCGGCGCACAAGCTGCAACCGCATCGCCTTCGCGCGGGCGCGCGTTACCAGGGATCATTTCGCATCTCCTGCGGCTACGTCCCGCCGGAAGCTCTGCACCATGAACTCGATGAGTTCCTCCAGACTGATCTCACTTAAGCTCTTATTCACTGTCACCTGACCATGCTGTATCACATTGATGCGATCGCAGATTTCGAAGAGGTGTGTGTAGTTATGGTCTATGACAATAATCGAGATGTTCGCCTTCTTAGACAGGCTGTTGATCAGCCCAATGATTAGCGATGTTTCCTTTGCGCCCATTGCCGCGAGCGGCTCGTCGAGCAGCAGGATCTTGATGTTCTCCTGCCGGACCGCGCGAGCGACGGCGATGGCCTGCCGCTGGCCGCCGGACAGCTTCGCCACTGGTGCGTCGACGGAAGGAATATCGATTCCGATATCGTCCAGAAACCGGCTCGCGGCGGCGCGCATCGCCCGGTTGCGAAGAAACCGAAACCAGCCGCCGCGCGTGTATTCGCGGTTAAGAAACAAATTGTGGTACACGCTGAGCTCGTCAACCAGCGCCAAGTCCTGGAACACGGTCTCGATGCCGTGCTGGCGTGCGTCCTGCACGGAACGGAATCTCACCTCCTCGCCGTCGAGATAGATGCGGCCACCATCCGGCCGATACAGGCCCGTCAAGATCTTGACCAACGTTGACTTGCCCGCGCCGTTGTTGCCGACCAGTCCCAGAACCTCGCCGCGCTCCAGATGCAAGTTCACGTTCCTCAACGCGGTAACGGGACCGAAGTTCAGCGAGATCTGCTCGGTCCGCAACACGTTCTCGACGCCGGCTGGTCCGTTTGCCCCGCCATTTGGCGTCATGAGCGTACCTTTCCCTTTCCGCGTTGCGTGACGATCGAGAACACCAAGTTGACGGCGCGGCCAAACGACCCGCGCGGCCCTCGCATGGAAGTTGCCTGTTCGATCTGAACATTGAGGATCATGGCGAGCAGGATCGTCATGCCGGTGACCAGATCGAGGGCAAAGGAACTGGTGCCAAGGATGAGAAACCCATTCTTGATCATACCCAGCACGCACGCGCCGATGCAGGCCCCGACCATGGTTCCGCGTCCCCCGGTGAGCGCGGTGCCGCCAATCACAGCGGAGGTCACGCCGTAGAACATGAAGGTCAGGCCATCGGTGGCGGGGTCGAGGCTGCCAAGGTGATAACCGTCCAGGATACCGATCAACCCGCCCAGCAGTGCGCACAGCACGAAGCACCAGATTTTGATGCGCTCGACCCTGATTCCCGATTCCCTGGCGGACTCTGAATTTCCCCCCACGGCCACGATGTGCAGGCCAAAGGTCGTCCCTCGCAGCATGAGATGCAGCAACACGGCGATGCCCACGGCCCAGATGGCCTCGGACCAGGGCCATCCGCCCAGGATGTTCACCAACATGTGCGAACCGATCGGATTCGTCGGCGCCCCATTCGAATAGATGAGGATTATGCCCCTAAGGGCGAAGGCAATTCCGAGGGTGGCGATGAACGACGGCACGCGAAGGCTGATACTGATCAGGCCGTTGATGAACCCGAGCCCGCAGCAGACCAACAACGCAAGGACGACGCTCGGCAACACGGGGATACCTGCGTGATGCCAGTACGTCACGAAAAAGGGCGCTGCGATGTACATCTGGCCCACGGACAGATCGATCTCGCCCAGGATCAGGATCGGCACTTCGGCAAGCGCAAAGATGGCGAAGGGTGCGATGAATTGGGACAGCACCAGGGCGTTGTCGGATGTGAGGAAGTTCGGGGACTGGATTGCGAAGAAGATTGCCAACGCGACTGCGACCAAGGCGCTGACCACCTCGGTCAGATGCTGGCCGACGAACCGCCGCATAGCCGATGCGGGAATACGGCGGTTCCCCTCGCGCGATGCCAGGGCGTTTGAATTCATATCCTAGTGTCCCGACTCGTAAATATCGTCATTATGCGTCGGGACACCAGCTCTTTGTTTTCAGTGGCCGCCGTACCAGACTTGTACGGACTCCGAATCGACTGACGAATGCACCGGTTCCCTAAACCCGACCACACGAAGCGGATCCACCCGAAATTGAGGCTGATTTATCCCTTCCTAAGCGTGGTTTGTTGAATAAGAGAACACCGGTGCCGCCTATCCGCCGACAACCGCAATCAAGCCTATCCTCGACAATCACTGCACCCACATCTCCAGAGAGACCACGGCCTGGCTCGCCCAACAGTGCGACGGTCGCTTCACTTTCGTATTCGCACTCACCGCGGCTCCTGGCTCAATCTCGTCGAGAGCTTCTTCTCCAGGCGCCTCCGTTCTCTGCTCCACCATATCCGCATCACTTCCCGGCAAGCAAGGAAACGCCAAGTGACAGCGGCAGGCAACACCGTTGCGCTGTCTTCCGTACCTGGAACGACATGTTCAATGAAACGGCCTGATGTCGGCCGCTTCCCGGAAGCGATGCACTAGAAACTGATCGATTTTGGCCGGGTGAACACGACCGGCGACGGACTCGAGCCTTCCCACGTATCCTTGCTTTGCAGATAGGCGTTGACAGTGTCTTTGGTCACATACTTGAAGCCGGTGTTGTAATCAGTAGGCGTGATCAATCCACCCGTGATGTTATAGAGGAAAAGTTGGTAGATTGATATGGCGCCCTGCAGGTAGGCCTGCTGGTCGACTGTAAAAGCCAAGTTCCCGGCGGCGATATTCTGCAACACGGGGAGGCCGACGTCAAAGGCGGCGCCACCAATACCCTTCGCCGCCAGGCCCAGCTTCTGGATCGTCTTCGCGACGGCGACGCCATTGCTTCCGCCGCTCGAGAACATAAACTTGACGTTCTGATGCCCCTGATACCAGGCCTCGATCGAGGCAAGCGCGGGCCCCTCGGTGGCGCCGACGCCGACCTGGACAAAATCGATGCCGGCCGGCTTGAACACGCTCGCGGCGCCATCCATGCGGGGCTGCTCATTGAGCGAGCCCGGGACGCTGATCATACCGCCGACAAGGTCGCCTTTCTTGACGTAGGTGAGAATGCGCTTGCCTACCGCCACTCCGGCCTCGAAGAGGTCCTGACCGATATAGGACAATACGTGGCTGCCGGAGCCGGCCGGGGCTTCGGCATTGTAGGCTATGACGGGGATTCCCTTGCCCAGCGCCTCGTCCGTCACCGCGTTGAAGGCCTTGGGGTCAACCACAGCGACTGCGATTCCGTCGACCTTATTGATCATCGCGACTTTAAACGCATTCACCATCTCGGGAATGATGTCGTTTTCAGAGCCGGTCCAGGTGTACGAAGTACCCAGGAGCGCGCACATATCGCTCGCACCTGCGCGGACGGAATTGAAAAAGACGTCGGCAGTGACATGACAGACAAAGGCAAATTTGTAGGCCGGATAGGCGGGCCACGGGTTCTTGGTAGGGATGGATGACGCCGCGTCCGCAGGATCAGCAAGGGACCCGAGAAATGGGAGGGTAGCTGCGCCGACACCGGCATTGCGCAGGAAACGGCGCCTGGATCGCGCGTACCTCTGCGGGTCAACTTCGCCCTGTGCAGATTTGTTCATTTTATCTTCTCCCTCCCCAAGAGTCTTGAACAAGCGCTTGATACGGCCTTGGCCTCCCCAGCCAACGCCGCAGCGCAGCGATAGCAGGTTTAACTTGTCTTATGACATTGTGATATGATGAATTTTGTGTCAACATTTTTTTCGATGCTGATTGCGGAAGCTGGCGGATTGCCGGGAGCGAGAGCGATGTTCACAGGATTCAGGGAGCGCCGCATTGGCGAGACGGCGCTTGCCGTCATGGAATTCGGTCTAGGCGATACGCCCCTCGGCAACATGTTCGACAACATGTATCGGACGACGGAGACGGAAACGGCGGTCGCCACGGTGCACGCGGTCGCCGCGGCCGGAATCCGGTATTTCGATACGGCTTCGATCTATGATTTCGGCCTTGGCGAGATGCGTCTCGGCAAGGGCATGGCCACGCTGCCGCGTGAGAAGATCGCGATCTCGTCCAAGGCCGGGGATTCGCTGGTGCCAGTCGATCCCGGAGAGCTTAAGCCGGGGTTGTGGGATCGGCTGCCGCCGATGCGCGCCGATTTCGATTGCTCGTGCGACGCCATGCCGCGGTCACTCGAGGCGAGCCCGAAGCGCCTCGACACGCCCAGTGTCGGCACGTCCTATGTCGGCACGTCCTATGTCGGCACGCTGGCGATCCATGATCCGGACGAGGCGGTAGATGTCGGCGCTGGCGTCGAACCGTTCAGCTGCAGCCACTTCAAGGCGGCGATGGACGAGGACTTTCCGACCCTGGCCGGATTGCGCAGCCAAGTCGTCATCAAGGCCATCGGTATCGGCATCGACCAAGGCCTGATGCCGTGCGATTTCGCGACAGCGGGTGACTTCGATTATTTCCTGCTGACCGGACGCTACACGCTGCTGGATCAGGATTCGATGCGGCGCTTGTTGCCGCTCTGCGAGCAACGTTCGATCAGCCTGGTTATCGGCGGACCGTACAATTCCGGCATCTTGGCGACCGGGGTGATCGACCTCGCCACCGGCGACGACCGGCCGGCCTCCCCCGCGATCCTGGATCGAGTGCGCAAGATCGAGGCAGCTTGCGCCCGTCACGACGTTCCACTGCAAGCCGCCGCGCCGCAATTTCCGCTGCGCCATCCCTTGGTCGCCAGCATCATTCCCGGCGCGCGGCCGGTCGCCGGAGGGGAGGCGAATTTGGCATTTCTGCACGCGCCCATGCCATCGCAGTTCTGGGCGGAGCTCAAGCATGAACGACTGATCCACGAGGCAACCCCGGTTGGACGCTGAGAGGAATCCGCCATGCGTCCTCCCGCTGAGCCGCTTGCACCCACGCTGAGCCGCACGGCCCAACTCGCCGAACGGCTTGGCCGCGACATCCGGGACGGGAAAATGCGCGCCGGCACGCGTTTGCCGACAGAACAGGAGCTGATCGCGCGTTTCCGGGTCAGCCGCACCGTTGTTCGGGAGGCGATGGCCTCGCTGCGCGCCGAGGGCCTGATTGTCAGTCGGCAGGGTGCCGGCGTATTCGTTGCCGACGACACGGTCAGTCGGCCATTTCGTATCGTCTCAGATGAACTACGATCGTTGGTCGAGGTGGAGAACGTCCTGCAGCTCCGCCTCGCTGTCGAGGTCGAGGCGGCGGCGGTCGCGGCGGAGCGACGGAGCACGGCGGACCTGCGACTGATCCGTGGCTGCCTCGACCGGATCGACGAGGCGATTGCCAGGGGCGAGGCGGCGATCAAGGAGGATCTCGCATTCCATTGCGCCATCGCCGAGGCTACCGGAAATCCGTATTTCGAGCGATTCATGCAGTTTCTCGGGCCGGTCATCATTCCCCGGCAGACAATCCGCCTGGGGCTGGAAACGGCCACGGAGCGTCGCGCCTATGTCGGGCTGGTCCAGAGCGAGCACCGACGTATCTACGCCGCCGTCAGAAAGGGCGACAGGGATGGAGCGCAACGTTGCGTTCGCCAACATCTTGAGGCCGCGCGGGACCGCTACCGCCGGCTGGTAGCTTCTCAGTCACCGTTCGAGGAAGGTTGAGGTCGGTTGAGGATACGGTGCGAAAACCCTCACGAGTTCGCGATATGGGTGCGCGGGCACGTTTGGATCTGGCCGACGATGCCGCGCTTCTGGTCCGGCCGGCGATCCTGGCCTGGATCTGACGAACGCTGAGATCGGTGGAGGTCGCGCGGGATTCGATCTCGCTTGCGACGCGCTCCGGGATCGCAGGCCGTCCCAATGTTTTCCGCGCGCCTCGGCCAACCGTATCACCACCGGCATGCGGTCGAGACCCGCAGGTGGATGGCGGTACGAGTTCCGTGCCGTCGCCTGGTCGCTCCTGCCATCGCCAGACGCAGGTCTTGGAGGTTGCCGTCGGCGCATGATCTCGTTCGTGCCATGTCCTTCGGCCGTAAGCAGGACGATCTGCGCTCGCCAGACGTGCTTCTGCAGCGCGTTGCGATTCTACGAAATTGCTTCCAGCCGCTTGCGGTCAAAGGGGGTCACCATGATCGATATTCCCGTGCGCGTGCAATAGATTCGCAAGCGACCCATCCCAGGGGAATCTTTCTTCGGATTCAAATGTCAGATGTGATCCATTGGTGTGAGGAATGCGGGCTGGCTCGTTGCGATGTCAAGGCGACGGATGCGGGGTGCAGCAGTCCTCGTCCGTGCCGGGCTAGCAAAGTCAGGCAAGAACCTGCCGTCGCAGCCCAGGGTATCGGTCAGAATCCTTCCTCCGTGCATTCTGGATAACGGATTTTATCGAGAGAGGCGGCATCGCATACCGCATCCGATCATCCCGTCGAAATAGGCAGGCGAATGCCTGGCCAGAGTCGCAGGGCCAGAGTCGCAACTGGCGCCAGCAATCTGTCTTGACTCCGGTCCCTTTTCAGCACGCCAGGCGGACAGCAGACAGTTCGTAATCCGCCCATGCCCGCCTACTATGTCTCCGCATGCTGCGTCCGCTTTCTGAAAGGTCATCGCAGTCGGCAGATGGCCGACACGGGCATGGAACCAACCTCAGCACGATCGGTCCGTCATATCCGCCGACCACCGGACGCGGGGTGCTTGTCCAGAGCGGGTCGTGTTCGCAACCCCTGCTCGCTGCGGGCTCCTGGGAAAACCTCCCGGTTCTACTCCGCCGCCTCCGCGTACGCCTCGAGCGGAGCGCAGGTGCAGAAGAGGTGCCGGTCTCCGTACACATTGTCCACGCGTTTCACTGGCGGCCAATATTTTGCCGTGGCGACAAAAGGCAACGGATAAGCCGCCTGTTCCCGCGAATAGGCGTGCTGCCAGTTGGTGGAAAGAAGCTCGGCGGCCGTGTGCGGCGCGTTCCTGAGCGGATTGTCGTGCCGATCGAGCCGGCCCGAGACGATTGCCGCGATCTCCTCGCGGATCGCGGTCATCGCCGCGCAGAACCGGTCGAGCTCGACCTTGGATTCGCTTTCCGTGGGCTCCACCATCAGCGTGCCGGCCACCGGCCAGGACATGGTTGGCGCATGGAAACCGAAATCCTGCAGCCGCTTGGCGATATCCTCCACCGTCACTCCGGCTTCCTTCTCGAAGCCGCGGCAATCGAGGATGCATTCATGCGCCACCGTCCCCCGTGCCCCGGCATAGAGCACCGGATAGTGCGCACCGAGCCGGGCCGCGATGTAGTTCGCGTTGAGGATCGCAACCTCGCTTGCCCGCTTGAGACCGGCCGGACCCATCATGCGGATATAGGCGTAGGAGATCGGCAGGATCATCGCACTTCCGAAAGGGGCCGCGGTGATCGGGCCAAAGCCGCTCGCCGGGCCGGCAAGGGCGGAAAGCGGGTGGTTCGGCAGATGCGGGGCAAGATGCGCGGCGACGCCGATCGGTCCCACGCCGGGCCCCCCGCCGCCATGAGGAATGCAGAAAGTCTTGTGCAGATTGAGATGGCAGACATCGGCGCCGATCGCGGCCGGGCTCGTCAGCCCGACCTGGGCGTTCATATTGGCGCCGTCCATATAGACCTGCCCGCCATGGGCGTGCACGATCGCGCAGATCTCGCGGATATTCTCCTCGAACACGCCATGCGTGCTCGGATAGGTGATCATCAGCGCCGCGAGATTCGTCGCATTCGCCGCGGCCTTGGCGCGAAGATCGGCCAGATCGACATTCCCCTGCGCGTCACAAACCACCACCACCACGCGGCAGCCGGCCATCGTGGCACTCGCCGGGTTCGTGCCGTGCGCGCTTGACGGAATGAGGCAGATATCACGCCCTCCCTCGCCCCGCGATGCGTGAAAGGCACGAATGGCGAGCAAACCCGCAAGCTCGCCCTGAGCGCCCGAATTGGGCGCGAGCGAGATCGCGGGGAATCCGGTGATTGCCGAAAGCTCCGCCGAGAGCCCGCGGAAAAGCGCCTGATACCCTTCGGTCTGATCGGAAGGCGCGAAAGGATGGATCTCGGTGAAGCCGGGGAGCGAGATCGGGATCATCTCCGCCGCCGCATTCAGCTTCATCGTGCAGGAGCCGAGGGGGATCATGCTGCGCGTGAGCGTGACATCCTTCTCCTCCAGCCGCCTGAGGTAGCGCAGCATCGCATGCTCGGAGCGATGAGCGCGGAACACATCATGCGTCAGGATCGGCGAGCGGCGAACGAGCACATCGGGGATGCCGCCCTGCGGCTCACCAAGGGAAGAACCAAGAACAGAGGCCAGGGATTCGAGCTCGGCGACGCTCACCGTCTCGTCGAGCGCGATCGCGACCGCTTTCTCATCGAGCCTGCGCAGATTGAACCCGGCCGTGAGCGCCCGTTCGATCAGCGGGTCCGCGCCGGCTTCTGTTTCGATGGCGATGGTGTCGAAAAATTCCTCGTGCCGGAGCGAGAATCCGGCACGCACCGCCGTGCCCGCCAAAAGGCGCGCGCCGAGATGCACGCGGCCTGCGATCCGCGCGAGGCCCTCCGGTCCGTGCCAGACGGCGTAGAAGCCCGCGATCACCGCGAGCAGGACCTGCGCGGTGCAGATATTCGAAGTCGCCTTCTCGCGGCGGATATGCTGCTCGCGGGTCTGCAGCGCGAGCCGCATTGCCTTCCCTCCGGCCGCATCCACGCTGACGCCGACGAGGCGACCCGGCATTTGCCGCTTGAAGTCCTCGCGCGTGGCAAGAAAGCCCGCGTGCGGACCACCGAAGCCCATTGGCACACCGAAGCGCTGGGCGGAGCCGACGACGATGTCCGCCCCCATCTCGCCGGGCGGCCTGAGTGCTGCGAGCGAGAGCGGATCGGCGGCGACGATGCCGAGCCCTCCGGCCGCATGCACCGCCTCGATCTCCCCGCTGAGATCGCGGACCGCTCCGCTCGTGCCGGGATATTGCAGCAGCACCGCGAAGGGCCGGGCCGCAAGAATCGCGTTCGTATCTCCCGGCGCGAAATCGGCGATCGTCCATCCAAGCGGCCATGCCCGCGTCGCCGCCACGGCGCGCGTCTGCGGATGCGCATCCGTAGCGATCAGGAATGTCTTGCCCCTGCCGCGTGCCAGGGCATGGGCCATTGCCATGGCCTCGGCGGCCGCCGTCGCCTCATCGAGCAGCGAGGCATTGGCGATCTCCATCCCCGCGAGCTCGAGGATCATGGTCTGGAAATTGAGCAGCGCCTCGAGCCGGCCCTGCGCGATCTCCGGCTGGTACGGCGTATAGGCGGTGTACCAACCGGGATTCTCGAAGACATTGCGCCGGATCACCGCCGGCATATGCGTGCCGTGATAGCCCTGGCCGATCAGCGATTTCTTGACCTCGTTCCGCCCCGCGAGCGCGGCGAGCTCCTCCATCGCCGCCGCCTCGCCGAGCGGGGGTGAAAGATCGAGCGGCGGGTCGCAGCGAATCGATTCCGGCAAGGTGCGTGCGATGAGCTCTTCGAGAGACTTGCAGCCGATCACGGCGAGCATCGCCGCAATCTCGTCGTCGTTCGGGCCGATATGCCGCGAAGCGAAGGTGCCGCCTTCGCCGAGAGCAGCGAACGCAGCGAGCGCATCCATCAAAGCGTCTCCAGATAGGCTTTGTAGGCGGCCTCATCCATCAGCGCAGAATCGTCCACCGTCACGCCCTCGAGGCGGAAGAACCATCCCTCTCCCCCGGGATCCCGATTGACGAGCGAAGGATCCTGGACGATCGCGCTATTGACCTCGGCGACACGCCCTGCCACCGGCGCATAGATGTCCGATGCCGCCTTCACGCTCTCGACCACGGCGCAGGTGTCGCCGGCCGCGACCACGCGGCCCAACTCCGGCAGATCGACGAAGACAAGATCGCCGAGCGCCTGCTGCGCGTGCTCGGTAATGCCGACGGTCGCGATGGCGCCATCGAGGCTTACCCATTCATGGTCCTTGGTGAAGCGGATTTCAGGCATGCGCGGATCCTTCAGCGAAGATAGCGGTGCGGGACGAAAGGCAGCGGCACAATGACGGAAGGGAGCTTCTTGCCGCGTACCAGCGCCGAAAGCCTGGTGCCGTCGGCAGCCTGCGCGGCTACCACATAGCCCATGGCGATCGGCGCATTCAGCGAAGGCGAGAAGCAGCCGGAGGTGACGCGCCCGATCTCCGCGCCGGACACGTCCAGAAGCGGCGTGCCGGCGCGGGCGGGCGCCCTTCCCTCCGGCCGGATGCCGACGCGAAGCCGCGCCGGCCCGTCATCCTGCTGGGCACGGATCACCGCCGCGCCCGGAAAGTCCCAAGCCATGCGGCGACGCTTGCCGATCGTCCAGCCGAGCCCTGCCTCGGCCGGCGTCGTCGTCGTGTCGATATCGGCGCCATAGAGGCAAAGCCCCGCTTCGAGGCGAAGCGAATCGCGCGCGCCGAGCCCGGCCGGCCGGACCTCGGGCTCGGCAAGAAGCGCAGTGGCGAACCGCTCCGCCGCCTCGGTCGGGATGGAAATCTCGAACCCATCCTCGCCCGTGTAGCCCGAACGGGCGATGACGGCGGAGGCGCCGCAAAGGGTTCGCTCGGCAACGCCGAGGAAGGAAATCTGTTCCACACCCGGATCGAGACGCGCGAGCACGCGCACCGCCGCCGGCCCCTGAAGTGCGAGAAGAGCATGGTCCGGATACGGAACGAGCCGCACGGAAGCGGGCAAAGCGGCCGCGATATGGGCGAAATCGAAAGCCTTGCGGGCCGCATTGACGATCAGCAAAAATCGATCGCCGAGATTGGCGACCATGAGATCATCGAGGATGCCGCCCCGATCGTCTGTCAGCAGCGCATAGCGCTGCCGCCCCGGCTTGAGGCCCAGAATATCCCCCGGCACCAGATGCTCGAGCGCGCCCGCCGCGCCCTCGCCGACAAGACTTGCCTGACCCATGTGCGAGACATCGAAGAGCGCGGCCTCGGCCCGGCAGTGAAGATGCTCGGCGATGATGCCCCTGCCGTATTGGAGCGGCATCGCATAGCCCGCGAAGGGAACCATGCGGGCGCCGAGACGCCGGTGCAGGGCATCGAGCGGGGTTGTCGCAAGGTCGGTCTCGTCGTCGGTCACCGCGCGCTCCAGAGTGGCCTCCCGCCGGCCCTTTGCCGGCGGAAAAGACCCCCCTCTGTCGCGGGACCTGAGAGATTCGGACCCTGTCCTCTCGGCCTCGGGGGGTCCTTACTCCGTCGGTGCGGCGGGCAACGGACTCATGCCGCCGGCTTTCCAGAGACCCGTCCGCACGCGCGGTCCTCTCTGCCTGAGCGTTTCCGGGGGCCGGTTGCGCCTTCGGCGGCGGGCCGTATCATCCGCCCCGCTCTCTCCCGCGCGCGCATCGTGCGGGCAAGCCAGCATGCCCGATCCCCATGGCCACTTCAACTGCTTCCCCGGCGCTTTCCTGGGTGCTTCCCTGGGCGCTTCCCCGGTCTCCTCCTTGGGCGGCCGCGCCAAAGAGAAAGATTTTCTGCCTGATGGCCGTCTATACGGAAGTCTCGGACGAAGCGGTGACCGAATTCCTCGCCGAGTACGATATCGGACGTCTCGTCGCCTTCCGTGGCATTGCCGAAGGGGTGGAGAACAGCAACTACGCGCTGCGCACGACGAACGGGGATTACATCCTCACCCTCTATGAACGCCGGGTTGCGCCGGAGGACCTGCCCTGGTTCCTGGGGCTGATGGAGCATCTCGCCGGGCGGGGGATCCCCTGCCCGCGCCCGGTGCCGGGGCGTGACGGTTCGGCCTTGCGGCGGCTTGCCGAGCGCCACGCGGCGATCACAACCTTTCTGCCGGGTGTCTGGCCGCGACGCATCCAGCTCGCCCATTGCGCGCCCCTGGGCGAGGCGCTGGCGAGGCTCCATCTCGCCGGCGAAGGCTATCGGCCCGAGCGGGTCAATGGCCTCGGGCCGCATTCCTGGTCGCGCCTGCTCGAAGCCAGCGGGCCGGAGAGCGACACGCTCCGCCCCGACCTCACCTCCGAGATGAAAAAGGCGCTCGACCGCATCCTCGCCGCCTGGCCCGCCGAACTGCCGCGCGGGCACATCCATGCCGATCTCTTCCCCGACAATGTCTTCTTCCTGGAAGGAAGGATCTCGGGACTGATCGATTTCTATTTCGCCGCCACGGATCTTTTCGCCTATGACATCGCCGTCTGCCTCAATTCCTGGTGCTTCGAGTCCGACATCTCCTGCAATGTCACCAAGGCGCGGGCGCTTTTGCGCGCCTATGACGCGGTGCGCCCGCTTTCTCCACCCGAACGCGCGGCCCTGCCGGTGCTCTGCCAGGGGGCGGCGATGCGGTTTTTGCTGACAAGGCTCTATGACTGGCTGAACACGCCGGCAGGCGCGCTCGTCACCCGCAAGAACCCGATCGAGTATCTCCGTCGCCTCTATTTCCATCTCGAAGCACGGGACGAACATGCCTATGGGCTCTGATTCCGATCTGCCGCTGGTCGAGATCTGGACGGATGGCGGCTGCCGGCCGAATCCGGGTCCGGGCGGTTGGGCGGCGATCCTTCGTTTTCGGGGTGCCGAGCGCACGCTTTCCGGGGCCGAGCCGGCGACCACCAACAACCGGATGGAGCTGACCGCCGCGGCCGACGCGCTTGCCGCTCTGAAGCAGCCATGTCGCGTGATCCTGCATACCGACAGCCAGTATCTTCAGCAGGGCATCACCCGGTGGGTGGCGAACTGGGTGAAGCGGAACTGGCGCACCGCCGACGGCAAGCCCGTGCTCAACCAGGATCTCTGGCAGCGCCTGCTGGAAGCCACGTTACGGCATCAGATCGAATGGCGCTGGGTGCGCGGACATGCCGACGATGCGATGAACCACCGCGCCGACGCGCTCGCCACCGAAGCGCGGGAGGCGCTCGGCAAACAGGCCTGAGCGTCTTTCCCGATTTGTCTATGCAGCTCTATGCAGCGAGGGCGGTGCGCACCGCATCGAGCGCGGCCTCGGCGCGGCTCGCGTCCGGGCCTCCGGCCTGGGCAAGATCGGGACGGCCGCCGCCGCCCTTTCCGCCGACCGCTGCGGATGCGGCCCGTGCGAGTGTCACGGCGTCGAACCGGCCGGCAAGGTCGGGCGAGATGCCGACGACGATGCTCGCCTTGCCTTCGGCGGTGGAGACGAGGGCGACGACACCGCTGCCGATCTTGCGCTGGATCGCATCGGCGAGGTTCTTGAGCTCCCTCGGCGGCACCTCGCCGAGATTGCGCGCGGCAAGCCGCACCCCGTTCACATCCTCCACCGTTGCCGCCTCGCCGCCGGTGGCGAGGCGGCGCTGCAGCTCGGTGATCTGCCGCTCGAGCCGCCTTCTCTCGTCGACCAGCGCCTCGAGCCGCTGAGGCAGCTCCGCGGGCGGGGTTTTCAGCGCCGCCGCGGCATCGGCGAGGATCCTGTCCGTCTCGGCTAGGCGCTGCAGGGCGGCTTCGCCGGTGGCGGCCTCGATCCGGCGCAGGCCGGCGCCGATCGCGCTCTCGCTCACGATCCGGAAAAGCCCGATATCGCCGGTGCGACGGACATGGGTGCCGCCGCAGAGCTCGATCGAGTACGCAGCCTTCTTCCCGTCGGTGCCGCCCATCGAGACGACCCGCACCTCCTCGCCATATTTCTCGCCGAAGAGCGCCATCGCGCCCTCGGAAACGGCGGCCTCGGGGCTCATCAGCCGGGTGGTGACCTCGGTGTTCTCGCGGATGCGCGCATTCACTTCCGATTCGACCCAGGCAAGGTCCGCATGCGCGATCGGGTGTGGGTGGCTGATATCGAAGCGCAGCCGGTCAGGCGCGTTGAGGCTTCCCTTCTGTGTCACATGCGTGCCGAGCCGCCGCCGCAGCGCCTCATGCAGCAGATGGGTCGCCGAATGGTGCGAGCGGATGGCGGTGCGGCGGCCATGGTCGATCTCGGCGAGAACGGGCGCGCCGACGCGCGCGGTGCCGGAGATGACACGGCCGATATGGACGATGAGCTCGCCCACCTTGCGTTGCGTGTCGGTGATCTCGATCACGAGGCCATCGGCCCCGGTGATGCGGCCGGCATCCCCGACCTGGCCGCCCGCTTCGGCATAGAAGGGCGTCTGGTTCAGCACCATCGCGACCGCGCTGCCGGCGGGCGCGGTCTCGGCCGGCTTGCCTTCGAGCACGAGCACGGTGATCGTCGCCTCCGCCGTTTCGGTCGAGTAGCCGAGGAACTCGCTCGCGCCGACGCCGTCTCGGACCTCGAACCAGACTCGCTCGGTCGCTTCATCGCCCGAGCCCGCCCAGGACGCGCGGGCGCGCCTGCGCTGCTCGGCCATCGCCTCGGCAAAGCCCTCGGCATCGACCGTCCGCCCCTCCTCGCGCAACGCGTCCTCGGTGAGGTCGAGCGGGAAGCCATATGTGTCGTAGAGGCGGAAGGCGACCGAGCCGGGCAGCGGCTCGTCGCTGCCGAGCTTCTCGGTTTCCTCAGCGAGCAGCGCGAGCCCCCGCTCGAGCAGGGCCTGGAAGCGGCTCTCCTCGAGCTTGAGCGTGTCCGAGATCAGGATCTCGGCTCGGATGAGCTCGGGATAGGCGCCGCCCATTTGGCGGATGAGCGAGGGGAGGAGCCGGTACATCAGCGGATCGCGCGCGCCCATCCGGTAGGCGTGGCGCATGGCGCGGCGCATGATCCGGCGCAGCACATAGCCTCGGCCCTCATTCGCCGGCAGCACGCCATCGGCGATCAGGAAGGCGGAGCTGCGCAGATGATCGGCGATCACTCGGTGATCGACGCGATAGATCCCATCCGGCTCCTGCCCGCTCGCCTCCGCCGAGGCGAGGATCAAAGCGCGGAGCGTGTCGATATCGTAATTGTCATGCTTGCCCTGGAGGATGGCGGCGAAGCGCTCGAGCCCCATGCCGGTATCGATCGAGGGGCGCGGCAGGGGCGTTCGCGCGCCGGGCGGATCCTCCTCGAACTGCATGAAGACGAGGTTCCAGATCTCGACGAAGCGATCGCCTTCGGCCTCGGCGCTGCCTGGCGGGCCGCCCGGAATCTCAGGGCCATGGTCATAGAAGATTTCCGAGCAGGGGCCGCAGGGACCGGTATCGCCCATGCGCCAGAAATTGTCGCTCGTCGCGATGCGGATGATCCGCTCCTGCGGCAGGCCGGCGATCTTGTGCCAGAGGCTCGCCGCGTCCTCGTCCTCGGCAAAGACGGTGACGGAAAGACGCTCACGCGGCAGGCCGAAATCCCGCGTGACGAGCTCCCAGGCGAAGGCGATCGCCTCTTCCTTGAAGTAGTCGCCGAAGCTGAAATTGCCGAGCATCTCGAAAAATGTGTGGTGGCGGGCGGTATAGCCCACATTGTCGAGATCATTGTGCTTGCCACCGGCGCGGACGCATTTCTGCGCGGTGGTGGCGCGGCGGTAGTTGCGCTTCTCCTGGCCGGTGAAGACGTTCTTGAACTGGACCATCCCGCTGTTCGTGAAAAGGAGGGTCGGGTCGTTGCGCGGGACGAGCGGCGAGCTTTCGACCACCTGGTGGCCGTTTCTGGCAAAGTAATCGAGGAAGGTGGCGCGGATCTCGTTGCTGCTGGTCATCGTCCGATCGGGCTTTCGGGGAGCTGGAAGCCCTTCGATTAGCGCAAGGGCCGGTGAGTGTCACCGAGGCGCTGCGGCCGGCGCCGGACAATTCTGACCAAACGTTTGATTATAAATATTTTTGTGTAAGTCCAGGGCAAGGTGCGCGGCGCTATGGGATGGTTATTTCGCGGGGCCCCGGCGCCAATTGTTTTTATATGCCCTGCACGCCAGCTTCGGCGCCATGAAAAACAGCCCCTTCGCCGTTGCCGTTTCCTTGCCGGTTTCAGCACTCAGCCTCACGCCCGGGTGCGACATGCGGGCGTAGCGCGGGCGCGCGCAATGGCGACGACGCGCAGCGGTTTGGCCTCCCCGCAGCTCTGCCCAGGGCTCGATCGCGGAGAGCACGCCATCACCCGCCTGCTGAGCCATTTTCGGCCCCTGGTTTCCGACCATTGGCTTGCGCTGCCCTTCAGCGACCCGCCTCGGGAGGCGGTGATCGCATCCTGCGGCACGGTCGAGATCCGCCAAACGGAATCGGGCTTTGCCGCGGAGACCTGTGTCAAGGGCGAGCTCGGCGAAGCCCGCGTGACGGCTTTGGAGCGGCTAGGCCGATTCATCCGGCGCAGCCATCGAGACAGCATTTCGTTGCGAACGATCCGCCCGCTGGTGCAGACGGCGCAGGAACCGGACCGGTGGCTGGTTCGGATTGGGCTCGCCGATGGTGGCGCAGCAGCGGCCTCGCGCAAGGACCGAGTGACGATCCGCTTCCTGCCCGCGGAGACAATCGCGATCGTCGGTCTTTCCAGCAGCGACGCGCCGCGCCTCATCGCCCGTGGTGCTGCGATGATCCGCGATGCGATCGCGGAAACGCCATGGGAGGAAGCCGGGTCGCCGATGCTGCGTCTTTGCTCCCCGCTCGCGATCATGCCTTTCGCGGGGCGCCTCGAAGTCGGGCTCCGCGTCGTCAGACGATAATCCGTGATGGCCGCCGGGATACCGTGCACGGCCTTCTGATGATTCTCCTGATCGGCACGATCGTCATCGTGGGTGGGCTTACTTCCTTCCGCGCGCTCGCGCTCGGCCCTGTCGCCAAGCATTTCGCGATACAGGTCGGGTCTTCGTGTCGGGGCAGGTGATTGGCTTCGGGCTTCGGCTATCCCGAGATTCGCCCGGATGAATGCTGTGCTTGCTTCGATGGAAGCCGTGCCTTCGTCGAGCATGGGCGCAAAGCGAACGCATCGCGCTTCAAAGCAGAGGGTCATGCGGCTGCGGCGAGTGTGATGCCATAGTCGCGTGCGACCTCCGCAACGAGCGCTGGGGCGAGCTTCGTGCCGTGAAGCCGTGTCAGCTCGGCGAGCCGGCCGAACATCTCCTGCGAGCCTGTGCCCGGTGTGATGAGGACGAGGATTTTCGCTGCTTCCGTGCCGGCGCAGCGGAAGCCGTGGCGCCGTCCGCGCGGGCCATGAAAGAGGGACCCGGCATCAAGAGCAACCGACGCTGCCGGAAGATCATCGCCTTCGATGGTGACGCGTCCCGCGATGACATGAAAAGACTCGTCCTCATCCCGGTGCGTGTGCAGCGGGATGCCCTCGCCGGGCGGTACGGTAATCTCCACACACACCAGGCTACCGCCGGACCGCTGTGCTTCCAGCTTGTAGATCTGGGTGACGCCCATGATCGCCTCGCCACGCCCCTCACCTGGCAAAGAGAAAGCATTCGTCAGGGCGGCCGTCTTGCTTGCCATGTTCACGATGCTCACTCCTTATCTGTCTGACCATCGTCATGATAGACAGATCATCTGTCTATAATGGACAGACGATATGTCTATTGTCAAGGTTCCGTGATGAGCGACATGAGCTTCAGCGAAAGCGGGCAGACTTTGGGCTTTCTTTTGCGCTCCCTGTACGACGCATTGCAGGTGCGCGTTTATGGCGAATTGGCCGCAAGCGGGTTCCCGGACATTCGGGTCGCGCATAGCGTCGTCTTTCGGCATATCGCGCGTACGGGCTCACGGGTGAGCGATCTCGCCGAGAAGGCGCGTATGACGAAGCAGAGCATGGCCTATCTTGTCGAAATCCTGGCCGAAGGGGGCTATGTCACGATCAGGTCCGATCCGGCAGACGGGCGCGCGAAGACCGTGCGCCTCACGGCGCGTGGCCGGAATGTCGCCCAGACGCTCGTCCAGCTGAGCCGCAACGTCGAAGCGGAATTCGCCAGGCTGATCGGTTCAGACGAAATGGCGATGCTGCGCCAGCTGCTCGACGATCTCGTGAGAGCGCTGGAGAGGGCAGAGCGATCGCTGACGCCGTAAAGACAATTCATGAAGATAACGCTTCATCCGGAGCGGCGTGTTCTTGCCGCGGGCGGCACTCATGGCCATGCGATCTCGCTGGCGCGCAAGATCCGGCCATGAAGCTTCGCGACCGGCAGAGCGGGTGCCGGCAAGGGCCAGCAGGGGGTGGTATCGGCAAGCCAATGTCCCGCCGCGGCGAGCGACGCCGCGAGCATGGTCACCGCCGTCGCGAGGCGGCGGCGAACCTCCCGATCGAGGACGATCTTGTAAAGGCAATTGTCGACTCGCTCGTCATCGCCGCTTTGCGCGGCCGCCAGCGCTCGCAGCAAGCGGCGCTCATGCCGGGTAAAGGCAAGGCTGCCAGGACAGCCGAGCTGAAGCCGCGCGCCGCCTTGCCGACCCATCTCGTCAAGCGCCGTTCGCACGGCAACGGCAACATTGCGGAGATCCTGCCCCGGGCCCCAGGAGACATCGGCCTTGGGGGTATCACCTTGGGGGCTATCAATTGACGAGGCATTGCCCCCAGACCGCAAACAGGGACTCGGCCCCTCGGCGATCCTGCGAAGGGTCCAGATGGCCAGGCGCTCACCATAACCTCTCTCCGATGGCGAGGCGGCGGAATGTGTCGTGCTGCAGTGCCCGACCATGATGACTCCTGTCTTGGCGCTCATGACGCCAAGACCATATTGATAATAATTCTTAATTGCAATACCGCCAACTGGCCATGCTTCCCCTTCCCGCTCGCGCGGCCGCCTTTCGGCGAGCGGACGGGGCCCGAAAGGCGCGGGGTCGAGGGGCGGCGCGATCAGCCGATCATGTGAATCGCCGGAGCCCCGATGACGCCGGCACGATTCATCGTGGATTTCAGATCCTCGGACGTTCCGAACGCCTGCGCCTTCGCCGGGTCCACGATCTCGAACAGGATGAGGATATCATTCGGATCATCGGCACCCCGGAACACTTTGCCATTGGTGATCGTGGCGGCAGCACGGGCGCCTTCGTGAGCGTCATAAAAAGGGCGCCAAGTCACATAATCGCGGACCCGATGATGGATGATCATCAAAGCCATCTTGTTTCCCCCCTTTTTGCTGAACCGAGCTCACTCCATCCCACGGTGCCGGCGGACTTGCTTGCCCTGCAGCATCGCGTATCGCCATTGCGATTGCAAACGCCCTGGCGCCGGGAGACGCCGGCTTGCGCCTGATGTCGTTTCGAAAAAGCGCTTCACGGTCGCACCTCTGTCATGTTGCTATGGAAAATCCCGCGCCCGGCAGTGCATGATTGCAGAGACTCGAAAAAGCAACGAAGAAAGGGGATGCACATGTCTCTGCCACGACGTGCCCAGGCCGCGATCGCGGTGTGCCTGACCGGGCTGGTCGGGTTTTGGCCGCGCGTCGGCCTTGCCCAGGCACAAGGTGTCGTTCTCGTCACCAGCGGCGACTGGGTCGCGATGGAGCAGAGGGACGCCCCGTCGGCACCGGCCTATATATGCTCGGCCTTCACCCAGAAGAACGGCCGCCTGTTCGAGTTCCAGATGAATATCGTCGATACCGAGATCCGCTACGCCGAATCCGGCTGGTCGAACCCGGAAGACGTTCCAGCAACTCTTGGCCTTGCGGTCGGCGCGTTCCGGACGACGCTGAATGTCAGCGACAATACGAACGAAGTGGCGGTCACGGCCATCGCGACGGACAAGCTCGAGGCGATGATCTCGGCAATGGAAAAGGCCAATGAAATGACGGTCACGGCCGGTTCCTTGCCGGCTGAGACCGTCTCCCTGAGAGGGAGCAACCGGGCGACGGACGCTTTCCAGGCCTGCGCCAGACAGCTCCATACCGGAGACAGCGTCCTCACCAATCCGTTCCAATAGCCGGGGCAAAAAACGAGAGCGCCCGACGCCAGTCTGACCGACCTATGGGCTGACCGGCCTATGTCGTGTACTGCGCCTCGCCATTGCCAAAGGACCAGTTCTCCTTCTTCACCTCGACGAGACTGATCGTGACATCCTCGCGGCGCAGGCCGACCCGCGCGTTCAGCCCGTCTGCCACAGCCCTGTAGAAGGCCTGCTTCTGGGCAATCGTCCGCCCCTCATTGAGGGTGATCTGGATGATGATGGCGTCCTTCGTTCTTGCGATTCCGAGATAGCCAGGGTCGATCACGAGGTCGCCGCCCGGGTGCTCGACAATGACCTGAAACCGGTCCCCCTTCGGCACGTTCAGCGTTTCCGTCATGGCGGCATAGACGACTTCGCCGATGGCATTGCGGCCGCTTTCATCCCGGCCTTGGGGAAGATCGATGCGAACGAGTGGCATGCTCTATCCTTCTCCAGCTGGAGCGTGATGACCGGAGGTGGGGACACCGGAGGTCTGAATCACGCGACAAACCAATGACAGAGGGTGGCTGAACGTCTCCCCTGAAAGAAGATGGGCCGCGATGCGCTGGGAGACTATGGCGCGGATATTCTGCCGCACCATGCCGACCATCGAAATTATATGCCCCTTGCACGACGTTTGTGGCCCATGCCGAACACGGTTTCCCGCATCGATCAGCTTCCGAGCCGGCTGCAAAGGCAGGCCTTGCGGCGCGCGGAGCACGCCGGGATGCCGGCAATCTTCTCCTTCCCGTCATTCACCGGAGAATTCCTGAATGTTGGCATCAGCCCGCACTGCCCATGAAAGAGCGCACCGCAGGCGCCCGGCGAGCGTGGCTTCTCTCGGCCGGGACTCTGCTCTGCTGCAACTGGCCAGCCCACTTCGCGGTGAGCGGGTGCTGATCATCGGCGCCGGAGCCCTGGAGCTTCTGTGTGCGACTTTGCACAGAGGTGCCACAAAAGCCGGCCTGATACGCCATGGCACGTGTCCGGAGGAGCGTTCGGCAGATCTGGTGATCGTGGCGGAGGCCGATAGCTCCGCGCGGGCCCTTGACGCCATCTGCCGCGCCGATCGCGCGCTCGCCGGCTCGGGACGGATCATTCTGCACATCGGCCCCGATCCGGCGCAGCATTTGCCGAACGTGATCGCCCAAGCGCTGCGCATGCGGGGTTTCCCAACCGTTCGGCTCCGCCATATCGGCAATCGTGCCATCGTCGTCGGTTCGGCTTCGGCCGGCGCATTGTTTTCCTGAGTGAGAAAAGTTGTGCAGCCATGACCTTCCATTTTTCTGATCTCGGGGCCTCGCTTATCGCCATTGCCACACCGTTTCGGGGCGAACGAATTGACGAGGCGGCTTTTGCCTTCCTGTGCGAGCGACAAATCGAACATCGAACCGCCGGCATCGTCGTTTGCGGGAGCACTGGCGAAGCCGCCAGCCTGAGCATAACGGAACATGAGCATGCCGTCCGGATCGCCGTGCAAGCGGTCTGCGGCCGGATGCCGGTCATTGCCGGATGCACCGGTGTAGCGACGGCGGCGGCCATCGAACTGGCGAAAGCCGGCGCGCGCGCCGGGGCCGATGGCCTGCTTTGCGCGGCTCCTCCTTACATCAAGCCGACACAGGACGGCATTTTTGCGCATATCCGCGCGGTTGCTCACGCCACAGGTCTGCCCATCATGCTCTATGATGTGCCCGGCCGCGCCGGAATCCGGATTGCCGATGAGACGATTGCGCGCCTCTTTGCCCAGGAATTGATTGGCGCGCTGAAGGACGCCGCTGGCGATCTTGCCCGCCCGTCAAGGCTGCGGGCACTTTGCGGGCCCGATCTCAGACAATTCAGCGGCGATGACGCGACCGCCGCAGCGCACCGCGCCATGGGCGGCCATGGCTGTGTCTCCGTCACCGCCAATCTCGTGCCGGCGCTCTGCGCCTCGTTTCATGAGGCGTGGGACAAGGGCGATCTCGCGCGGTTTGCGCGGATACGCGATCTGCTCGCCCCGCTGCACGAAGCGCTTTTCATCGAAAGCAACCCGATTCCCGTAAAGCTCGCGCTCGAGATGCTGGAGCTCTGTTCCAGCTCGGTGCGCCTGCCATTGACCCGCGCAGGCAAGGCGACACGCGAGCCTCTGGCGCGATTGCTGCCGCCTCTTCTGCTCGCCGAAGAGCGGGCCGCGGCGATTCCGCGCTATGCGCTGGCCAGCTGAAGCGGCCGCCGGCACGCGCGGGCATTCCACGAGAGGTGGTCACGGCGCCAAGGATGCGAAATTCGTCGCGCTCGGCGCCGAGACGTGGATAAGCGGCGTCGTAATGACCTGAAATCGTCAACCTTCGGTCATCACGCTCTCACGTGCGAATCGCGCAAGGAACGAAGGCTCATCGCGGGTTTTGCGCGTTTCCGCTCCCGCGCAGAGAAGCATTTCATAGCCCGCCGGCGACCCGCCTTGGCGCCGCTTCGCGCCCCGTCTAATCTTGGTGCCGACGTAACGCGGAGACGTTCGGCGCCCGGTCTGCCCGGGTTCGGCGGTCTCAGCATGAGCAGGATGGTGTGCGCGTGACCGAGAGCCGGGGGCAGAACGGCACCACGGGCATCCTGCTCGGCCTTCTCGCGTATGGGCTCTTCTCGGTCCATGACGCGACGATCAAGTGGCTCGTCACCGAGCTCCCGGTCCCCGAGGTGCTGTTCTTCCGCAGCATCGCGATCGTGATCACCTGTCTCGTGATCGGCCGTTTCCGCCTCATAGAGCGCATGCTGGCAACGCGGATGAAAGGCCGGCTTCTTCTGCGCAGCGTCATGATCCTTGCCGCCTGGTTCCTCTTTTTCACCGCCGCTCGCTCCTTGCCGCTCGCGCAGCTTCTGAGCCTCTATTTCGCGGCGCCGCTGATCGTGACAATGCTCTCGGTGCCGGTGCTGGGCGAGCGGGTCAAGTCCGGCCATTGGGTTGCCGTGCTCGTCGGGTTCGCGGGCGTGATGGTGGTCACCAACCCGTTCGGCCTTCACATCTCCCTGCCGGCGCTGCTCGTGTTCGCCGCCGCCGCGCTCTGGGCTTATGGCGTGATCCTGATGCGCCAGATTGCCCGGCATGAAAGCTCGCTTGTGCAGATTTTCGCCATGAGTCTCGTCTTCATGCTCGGCGCCGGTGGGGTGAGTGCCTTCACATGGCGCATGCCGAGCGGCCGCGAGCTCGTATTGCTACTCGGCGTCAGTGTCTTTGGCGGCCTCGCTCAGTTCGCCCTGTTCGAATCCGCACGCCGGGCCGCGGCTTCGGCGCTCGCCACGGTGGAATATTCCTCGCTGATCTGGGCCTTCATCCTCGGCTATGCGATCTGGGGCGATATCCCGCGCCCCTCCACCTTTGCCGGCGCCGGCCTCATTCTGCTGGCTGGCCTCATGCTGATTGTCACGGAACGGCTCGGCGCCCGCCGGCTCGTCGGAATTCCGCAAAGCCCTACATAGAGCGAATTGCGTTTGCACGGGCTCACACAATCCGCTCTATATGTTTGTTTTGCGAGCATCTTCACGCGATCAGCCGATTCCGCCTGATCGCGATCTGCTCTAACGGATACCAACCTAGTGTCCCGACTCGTAAATATCGTCATCATGCGTCGGGACACTCACTCTCTGTTTTCAGTGTCCTGCCCCTGAAATGCGAAGGCATTTCAGGGGCAGGACACTAGATCAATATGGCTTCTGGCGGATCGGGGCCCCCCGCGACGGGGTCCCCGCCGACTTGTCGGCGGGGACCCCGGCGCGGAGCGATCCGCCAAAGCCCAGGGGAAAGCCATGAAATTGATCGAGAACATAAAGTTAGCGCGTGATGACCCAAAATCATCACGCTCTAAAACAAATGGCAGGCGACCAAGTGCGCGCCCGCCGAGGCGGGAGCCGCCCGCGCCTCCGGCCGCTCCGTCGCGCAGCGCGGCATCGCTTTCGGGCAACGCGGATGGAAGGGACAGCCGGGCGGAGGATGTTCCGGATCCGGCACGTCTCCGGCGAGCACGATCCGCCCTGCCCGCCCGCCCGCGGCGGCCTGCGGAATGGCCGAGATGAGGGCTTGCGTGTAGGGATGGCTCGGCCGCGCATAGATTGCCTCGACCGGCCCGCTTTCGACGATCCGGCCGAGATACATGACGAGGACCCAGTCGCTGATATGCTCGACGACGGCGAGATCGTGCGAGATGAAGAGATAGGAGAGGCCGAGCCGCTCCCGCAACGAAACCAGTAGGTTGAGGATCTGCGACTGGATCGAGACATCGAGCGCCGAAACCGGCTCGTCCGCGACGATGAGCTTGGGTGAGAGCGCGAGCGCGCGCGCGATGCCGATCCGCTGGCGCTGGCCGCCCGAGAATTCGTGGGGGAATTTCTCCGCCGCCCCCTTGCCAAGCCCGACCAGCTCCAAAAGCTCCGCCACCCGTGCCCGCCGGGAGGACCGATCGCCGCTGCGGTGAATCTCGAGCGGCTCGGCGAGAATCGCGCCGACGCTCTGGCGCGGATCGAGCGAGGCATAGGGATCCTGAAAGACGATCTGCATATGCCGCCTGAGCGCGGCAAGCCGGCGGGGGGAGAGCGCGCGTACATCCGCTCCTTCGAACAGGATCGTTCCCGATTTTGGTTCGACGAGCCGGAGGATGGAGCGGGCGAGGGTCGATTTGCCGCAGCCCGATTCACCGACGATGCCGAGCGTCTTGCCGGCATCGAGCGAGAAGGAGACACCATCGACCGCGCGCACGATGCCCGCGCCATCGCGTGCGTGGAACTCCGTCCTGAGATCGCGCACCTCGAGAAGCGGGGTCACGGGACGGGGTTCCAGCAGGCCGCGAGGTGAGGAAGCGCAGCATTCAGTCCGCTTTCGGGGCTGACGGGCAGGAGCGGCGGCGGCTCGGCAGCGCAGCACGCGAGCGCGCGTCGGCAGCGGCCGGCGAATCCGCAGCCCGAGCCACGCTGGCCGGGCGGGGGAACCATCCCCGGAATCGTCGGCAGCTGCTTCATCCTCTGCCCGAGCTTCGGAGCGGATTCCATCAGCCCGACCGTGTAGGGATGGCGCGGCGCGGCGAACAGCGCGGCGGACGGTGCCTGCTCGACGATGCGACCGGCATACATGACCGCGACGAGATCACAGACCTCGGCCACCACGCCGAGATCATGCGTGATGAGGAGGACCGACATGCCGAGCTCCGCGCGCAGCCGCGCGATGAGATCGAGGATCTGCGCCTGGATGGTGACGTCGAGCGCGGTGGTCGGCTCATCGGCGATCAGGAGATCGGGATCGCAGGCAAGCGCCATCGCCATCATCACGCGCTGACGGAGACCACCGGAAAGCTCGTGCGGAAATTGATGCAGGCGCCGCGCGGCCGGACCAACCCCGACACGATCGAGAAGGAAAGCGGCGCGGTCGCGCGCCGCCCGCCCGCGCGCCTTGCCATGCAGCGCGAGAGCCTCGGCGATCTGGAAGCCCACGGTATAGGTCGGGTTCAGGCTGGTCATCGGTTCCTGAAAGATCATGCCGATGCGATCGCCACGGATGGCGCGCATGGCGCCTGGCGAGAGGCGGAGCAGATCCTCTCCACGGAAAAGGATTCGTCCCCCCTCCACCCGGCTTGGGGGCGCAGGGAGCAGGCGCATGACCGACATCGCGGTCACGCTCTTGCCGCTGCCCGACTCGCCGACGAGGCCGACCGCCTGGCCCGGAAGGATGGCGAGCTTCACGCCATCGAGGACCATGGCACGGCCGGAAGCGGATCCGAAGGAGAGAGAGAGATCCTCGATCGCGAGGAGCGGCGAAGCCGCGCCCGGCCCTGTCACTCCAGCACGACTCGCGGGAAGTAGAACGAAACGACCCAGTTTGGCTGATCCACGATCTCGCTGATCCGGAGATCCGCGCAGACGCTCGCGAGCATATAGGCCTCGGCCGGCGCGAGGCCTGTCTCGCGGACGAGCTTCTCGATCATCGCGCTGACCGCGGCGCGCGCGCCCGCCATGAGATCGGGCCCGACGCCGGTGGTGACGAAATAACCCTTCGCATCGAGATGCCGCGTGACCGGCCCTTGCGTCTCGAACTCGGGGAAAGCGCGGTGCGCGCCCTTGAGGAGATCGAAACGGAGAGCGATTCGCATCGGGCTCTCGATCGCCGTGCCGCAGACCTCGCCATCTCCCTGCGCGGCATGCGTATCGCCGACCGAGAAGAGCGCGCCCGCGACCTCCACCGGCAGATAGAGCGTGCTGCCGGCGGCGAGATCGCGAATATCGAGGTTGCCGCCGACGCGCCGCGGCGGCACGACGCTGTGCAAGCCGGGCTCCACGGGCGCAAGGCCGATCGTGCCTGCGAAAGGTTTCAGCGGCACCCGCGCGCCCTTGCCGAAGATGGCGGGCGCGAGGCTCGCCGGATCATATTTCCAGAGATGTAGGGCGGGCTCGGGAAACTGGTCCGCGAGCAGGCCGAAGCCGGGGATGAGCGCGGTCCATCCCCAGCCCGAGGGCGCAAAGGAGAGAATCTCCACCTGAAGGAGATCGCCCGGTTCCGCGCCATCGACATGGACCGGGCCGGTGACCGGGTTCACCTTGCCGAAATCGAGCCCGGCAACATCGGCAATGGTGGAGGCGGGCGAAAGCTGCCCGCCGGAGGCATCCACCGTCTCGAACTCCACGCTCTCGCCCGGCGCGATGACAAGCGCCGGAGCAAGGGCATTGTTCCAGCCGAAATGCGCGTGAGAGCCGTGGATCGTGCGGCGCGGGCGCGCTTCCTGGTTCTCGTGGTCAGGCATTGGATTTGTAGATCATGTTGTAATTGACGGGGATATTGATCGGATCGACGAAGATGTCCTCGGAGGCCGCCTTCACGCTCGGCTGATGCACGGTGTAGCGCTTCTCGTTGAAGACCGGCACCCAGGCCGCGTCGGACATGATGGCGATGAAGATCTTCCGCCACATGTCGATCCGCTGCGCGGCCTCGGAGGGCTTGACGAGCGCATCGGCAGCCTTGGCCATGCTCTCCATCTTTTCGTTGCAGTACCAGGACCAATTCCAGCCACCCTTCACCGCGCCGCCGCAGCCGAGGATCGGGTAATAGAAGTCTGACGGGTCCGGATAATCGTCGATCCAGGCCATCCCGCCCGACCAGACCATTGGTGCCTCGCCCTCGGTGCCGCCCGCGTCGATGACGGTGGCCTGCGCGAGGCTCTTCACCTCGGCATTGATGCCGATATTGGCGAGATCCTGCTGGATCGCCTGGGCGATGCGCGGATTGGGATCGACATTCATGCAATAAAGCGCGGTCGAGAACCCGTTGCCGACACCCGCCTCCGCGAGCAGCTTCTTCGCCCCTGCCGGATCGAACGGATAGCCTTTGTAGTTCGGGTCGTAGCCCGGCATGGCAGGGGGCAACGGCTGGTTCGCGACGACGGCACGGTTGTTGATGATGCGGACGATCCGCTCCTTGTCGATCGCCATGTTGATCGCGCGGCGGACGCGCACGTCGTCGAGCGGTTTGATGCGCGTGTTGAGCGTGATGTAGCTCGTCTCGAGCTGCGTGCCCTCGACCACATCCTTCCGCCAGCGGGAATTGTTCATCACGCTCACGAACTGCGCGGGCGGGATGCCGTCCCCGAGCAGATCGACCTCGCCGCGCTGGAAGCGCAGGAGCGCCACGGTCGGGTCCTGTCCGAGCTGGAAGGTGAGGCTGTCCAGCATCGGCTGGCCGGGCGTGAAATAATCCGGATTGCGGTTGAAGAGGATATGCTGGCCGAGCACCCATTCCTTCATGAAGAAGGCGCCGGTGCCAACCGGGTTCTTGCCGAAATCCTTGCCGTACTTGTCCACCGCCTCCTTCGGCACCGCGAAGGCGAAATTGAGGGCGAGCTTGTGCAGGATGGCGGCATCGAGATCGGCGAGCTGCACCACGACGGTCTTGGGATCGACCGCGCGCACGCCCGTCAGCGGTCCCTTGCCGGCGGAAGCCTGGTCATAGCCCTCGATCGCGCTGAAGAAGCTCTGCCCAGGGCTCTGGGTCTTGGGATCGACGGTGCGCGCGATCGAATAGCGGACATCCTCAGCCGTGAGCGCGCGGCCATTGTGGAACTTCACGCCCTGCCGCAGCGTGAAGGTATAGGTCTTGCCGTCGGAAGAGACGGTGAAGCTTTCGGCAAGATCGGGAATGAGCTCGGTCGTGCCGGGCTTATAGCCCATCAGGCCATTGAACAGGCTCTTGATCATCGACCAGTTCTGCCAGTCATACCCGATCGCCGGATCGAGCGTCGCGACGTCGGACTGGAAGGTGACCAGGACATTCCCGCCCCCCGCGCTCGCGGCGCGGGCCGTGCCGGGGCCGAAGCCGGGAAGGCGACCGGCGGCGGCGAGCACGGAGGCGGAGGCGGCCGTGCCGAGCAGGCCTCTTCGGCGGATGGGTCGATAGATCGGTCGGTTCCTCAGGTCTTTGTTCATGGTTCGCTGTTCCTCGCTTCTGGGTTCGTGGTCTCGACGTGCTGTTTCGTATCGCTTCCCTGGCTATTCGCTTTCCTGTCGGGCCGTTGCCGCTTTCCCCCTGATTGCCCTTCCCTCCTTTTTTCTTCAGCGCACGCGGATCCGCGGGTCGAGCGCGCCCGTAATGATATCCGCCAGCAGATTGCCGAGCACGATCGCCACCGCCGCAACGATCGTGACCCCCATGATCACCGGGATATCCAGCTCCTGGATCGCCTGCCAGGCGAGCTGGCCGATACCCGGCCAGCCGAACACCGCCTCGACAACGACGACGCCCTGCATGAAATTGCCGATATCGAGGCCGATCATGGCGATCACCGGCAGGATCGCATTGCGCCCGGCATGCAGCAGAATGACCCGCCATTCCCCTGCGCCCTTGGCGCGCGCGGTGCGCACATAATCCTGCCGGAGCGCATCGATCATGCTGGAGCGGCTCTGGCGCGCGTACCAGCCGCCGCCGCCGATGCCGAGCGTGAGCGCGGGTAGGAAGAGATGCGCAAGCCCCCCATAGCCGCCGAGGGGAAAGAGATCGAGCAGATAGCCGAAGAGATAGAGGAGCAGGAGCCCGACGACGAATTGCGGCGCCGAGACGCCGACGAAGCTCAGCACCATCGTTCCCTTGTCGGCGCGCGTGCCGCGGCGGGAGGCGCTGAAGGCCCCGGCGGGAAGGCCCAGCAGGAGCTCGAAGAAGATCGCTCCGGCCATCAGTTGCAGCGTCGCCGGAAGCCGGCTTTCGACGAGCCCGGCGACATTGGTCCGCTGGACATAGGAACGGCCGAGATCGCCCTCCGCGAGATGGCCGAGATAGCGCAGGTACTGCACCGGAAGCGGCTGGTCGAGACCGAGCTGATGGCGGATCGAGGCGACCGTCTCGGCCGAGGCGCTGCGCCCGGCGATCATCCGCGCGGGATCGGCGGGGACGGTGAAGGAGATCAGGAAGGTGACGAGCGTGATGCCGAGCACGACCAGGACAGCCTGGGCCACGCGGCGGGCAAGAAACCGAAGCATCAGCCGATTCCGCGCTGCGTCGGGTCGAGCGCGTCGCGCAGCGCATCGCCGACGAGGTTGAAGGAAAGGGCGAGCAGGATGATCGACAACCCGGGGAAGAGCACGAGCCAGGGCGCCACCATGAAATAGGACTGACTCTGAAAGATGATTCCGCCCCAGGAAGGCGTCGGCGGCTGCACGCCGACACCGAGGAAGGAGAGCGTGGCCTCGAGCAGCACGGTCGAGGAGATGCCAAGCGTGCCCCAGACGAGGATCGTGGGCACGAGATGCGGCAGCACGTGGCGGGTGAGGATGCGCCAGCGGCTCGCGCCGAGCGCGCGCACCGCCTCCACGAACTCGCGCGCGGCGAGCCCACGCGTCTCGGTGTAGATGACGCGGGCGATCTGCACCCAGTTCACGAGCGCAATGACGAGCGCCACGATCCAAAGGCTCGGGCGAAGGATCGCGGCGAGCGCGATCGCAAGCAGCAGGGCCGGGAAAGCCATCATCAGATCGGTGAATCGCATGATGACCGTGCCGATCCGCCCACCCAGGAAGCCCGCGGTCGCACCGAGCGTGGTACCGATGATGACAGCGGCGAGATTGGCGACGAGCCCGATGATCATCGAGGCACGCGCGCCCCAGATCAGCCGCGAAAGGAGATCGCGGCCGAGCAGATCGGTTCCGAACCAATAGGTGGTATCCGGCGGCCGTGGCGCACCTTCGAGCGTGAGGCCGTTCGCGAATTGCTTGTCAGGATTGAAAGGCGAAACGAAGGGCGCGAAGAGCGCGGCGCAGCCGACGATGACAATGACGGCAAGCCCGAAAAGCGCCGCCTTGTCGCGAAGGATTCTGGACCAGGCCCCACTCATCCGTTCGCATGCCGAGGAACGCGATGCTTTCCATCCTCCTTGCCGGGGCCCTCCTTGCCGGGGCCCTCCTTGCCGGGGCCCTCCTTGCCGGGGCCCTCCTTGCCGGGGCCAGGAACCGGTACCCTCACACCAAGCACCTTGTCGCCAATGGCGGTCCTTCGAAATCGGCAAATGGATCGAACGAGTATCATCTGGCCGGCTCAGCGTGGCAATGGTGCACCACCCCCATGCGTGTCCATGATCTCCATTTCTCATTCCCGGTTGCAAAATCGGGTTTGACAACAGGGGAGGCATCCGATAGAGGGCCTCGGCACAATTTGCGAACGACTATCATTTGCGTTTCTTCGCCCCTACCAGGCAAAGGCAAAAGAGAGGCCCACCATGTCGCCCTTCCCCCAATCGCCCTTTGCCATGTCGTCCGCCCGGCTTGATCGCTCCCGTCTGCTTCGCCGTCTCGCCGCCATCGCGCTGATCACGGCCGGCCTCATCCAAGCCCGTCCCGCCGCAGCCCAGAGCGCGGAAACCCTGACACTCTACTCGGCCCAGCACGAACAAGTCGTGCAGATGTTGACGGATGCCTTCACCAAGGAGACCGGCATTGCCGTGCGCGTCCATTCCGGCGAAGGCCCCGACATCGCCAATCAGATCCTGCGCGAGGGCAAATCCTCTCCGGCCGATATCGTCTTCGTCGAGAATTCGCCCGAGCTCGTGCTCCTCGCCGAGCATGGTCTGCTTGCCCCCGTTGCCCCGACGACGCTCGCCAAGGTTCCGCAGCAGGATAGCGGCGCGAGCGGGCTCTGGCTCGGCGTGCTCGCCCGGCAGAACGTGCTGGCCTGGAATCCCTCGCTGATTCGGGAGGGGGAGCTGCCGAGCTCCTTGCTCGACCTCGCTCTGCCTGCCTGGAAGGGCAGGGTCGCGATCGCGCCGAGCGACGCCGACTTCCTGCCCCTGGTCGGCGCGGTGATCCACGCGGAGGGCGAGGCGAAGGCGCTGGCGTGGCTGAAAGGGCTGCGCGCCAACGCGAAGATCTACGACGATGACGAGGGTGTCGTCGCCGCGGTCAATCGCGGCAGCGTCGCGACCGGGGTCATCAACAACTACTACTGGGCGCGGCTGGCGACCGAGCTTGGCGCGGACAGGATGCATAGCAGGATCGCCCATTTCGCGCCTGGCGATATCGGCAACCTGATCAACATCTCGGGCGCCGCGATGCTCGCCTCGTCGCGGCACCAGGAGGCCGCGCAGCGCTTCCTCGCCTTCCTCGTGAGCAAGCCGGTGCAGGAAATGCTGGCGAAGAGCAGCGTCGATTACGAATATCCGCTGGCCGCCGATGTGGCCCCCAACGCAATGCTGACGCCTTACGCCGATCTTCATCCCCCTGCCATCGCGCCCGCCGAGCTCGGCGACGATCAGGCATCGGCGAAGCTTCTCCAGGAGGCAGGACTCATCTGAGACGATGAGCGGGCGGCCCATCACCGGGAATGACTTCACCGGGAATGATGTCCTCGGGAAGGCCGCCCCGCGCGCCGAGCTGCCGCCACGGGCGCTGATCCCGCTGGCGGCAATTCCCGCCCTGCTCGTCGCCGTCCCGATCGTGATCACGGTGGCGGACGCGCTCGACGCCGGGCTTGATCGCATCCTCGCCCTGATCGTCCGCCCGCTGGTCGGGGATCTTCTTGCCAACACCGTTCTGCTCACGCTCGCGACCTCGCTGATCGGCATGGTGATCGGCACCGCGGCGGCGGTGCTCGTCGAGCGCAGCGACCTGCCGGGGCGGCGCGCTTTCTCCGCCCTCGCCGCCGCACCCTTCGCGGTGCCCGCCTTCATCGCGAGCTATGCCTGGGTCTCTCTCAGCCCGGTCTTCGAAGGGTTCGGTGGCGCGCTGCTGGTGACTTCCTTTTCCTATTTCCCGCTCGTCTATCTGCCGGTGGCAGCGGCGTTGCGCGGACTCGACCCCGCCCTCGAGGACAGCGCCCGCTCGCTCGGCTGCACGGCGGGCGGTTCCTTCCGCCGCGTGGTGCTGCCACAACTTCGGCCGGCCATGCTGGGCGGGGCACTGCTGGTCGCGCTCAATGCGCTGGTCGAGTTCGGCGCTTTTGCTTTGATGCGGTTCCGGACCTTCACGACCGAAATCTATGCCGCGTATCAGGCGGGCCTCAGCGGCGATGAAGCTGCCGCACTTGCAGTTGTGCTGCTTCTCTTCTGCCTTGCCTGCCTCGCCGCGGAACAGTCGCTGCGCCGGCGCGTGCGCTATGCGAGGCTTGGCAGCGGGGCGCGACGCCCGAGCCGGCCCTATCAGCTCGGCCCCTGGCGCTGGCCGACCTTCGCTGTCCTCGCCGCTCTCTTCGTGCTGGCGATCGGCCTGCCGATCTTCATGATTCTCTACTGGCTCACCCGCCATGGTGCCGCCGCGATCACGCCCGATGAGGTTTCGGCCAGCGCCGTTCTCGGCGCGACGCTCACGACCGTCGGGCTCGGTCTCGCCGGCGCGGCGCTGACCCTCGTCCTGGCTCTGCCGCTCGGCGTTCTCTCCACCCGCCGGGCTGGCGGCGCGCTTTCGACCGTGCTCGAACGCGGGGCCTGGCTCGCCCAGGGTGTGCCCGGCATCGTCATTGCGCTTGCGCTCATCTCGGCGACGGTGCGAACGCTTCCCTGGCTTTACGAAAGCACGCCGTTGCTGCTGATCGCCTATGCCATCCTCTTCATGCCCTATGCCCTGGTCGGTATCCGCGCCGCCCTTCTTCAGGCGGAACGCCAGCTTGAAGAGGCCGGGCGCTCGCTCGGCCTCGGCTGGTTCGGTGTGCTCGTCCGGATCACCCTACCCTTGGCCGCCCCGGGGCTTGGTGCGGCGGCTTCCCTCGTCTTCATCGCCGTGACGACCGAGCTGACAGCCACCTTGCTGCTGGCGCCGATCGGCACCCAGACGCTCGCGATCCGGATCTGGGACGATACCTCCACCCTCGCCTTCGCCGCGGCCGCGCCCTTCGCCGCGATCCTCCTCGCCCTGTCGCTGACGGCGAGCCTCGTGCTGGCGAGGCGCTTCGATCTCGCGACCGTCCGGCTCGGCCCCTTAGGGTAAGGGCGGAAGAATGGCCGAGCTCAGGATCGCTGGCCTGACCAAGCGCTTCGCCGGGAAGATGGTGCTCGACGGGCTCGACCTCGTCGTGCCTTCGGGTGAGCTGCTCGTCGTGCTCGGCCCTTCCGGTTGCGGCAAGACGACGCTACTCCGCCTCATCGCCGGGTTCGAGCGGGCCGATGCCGGCACGATCCATATCGGCGACGAGCTTGTCGCCGGTCCGGGCTTGCATGAACTGCCCGAGCGAAGGCGCATCGGCTATCTCGCCCAGGAGGGCGCGCTTTTCCCTCATTTGATGGTGGGCGCAAATATCGGCTTCGGGCTGCGCAAGCGGTCCGAGCGCGACCGAAGGGTCGGCGAGCTCATCGCGATGGTCGGTTTGCCGCAGGATTATGCGCGCCGCTATCCGCATCAGCTTTCCGGCGGCGAGCAGCAGCGCGTGGCGCTTGCCCGGGCGCTTGCACCCGCGCCGCGTCTCGTGCTGCTCGATGAGCCCTTCTCCGCGCTCGACGCCGCTCTGCGCCAGGCGGTGCGCGACACCGTCGCCGCGGCACTCCGCCAGGCCGGCGCGACGGCGGTGATGGTGACGCACGACCAGGCCGAGGCCTTCTCGATGGGCGATCATGTGGCGGTGCTGCGGGCGGGCCGGATTGTCCAGCATGCCGATCCGGTCTCGCTCTATCGCCGCCCGGCGGATCCGGTGCTGGCGCGCTTCGTCGGCGAGGCGGTGCTCGTTCCCGGAACCGCCACCGCAGGACGCGCGGCCTGCGCGCTCGGCACGCTGCCGCTTGCTGCCGGTGCCGAAGGTCCGGTGGAGGTGATGATCCGCCCCGAGCAGATCCGCCTCACCCCGCCCGGCGCGGCCGGCAGCCGTCCGGCCGAGGTACGGGACGTCACCTTCTACGGCCACGATGCCGTGGTGCGGCTCCGCCTGCCCGATGCGCCGGGGCTCGATATTGCAGCACGGCTCTTCGGGCTGGACGTGCCGCGTCCGGGCGCAATGGTTGGCATTGCCGTGGCGGGTGAGGTCGTCGCCTATCCCGCCTGACGCCGCGGCGAAGATATCCATTGGCAAAAAACGGATTTCGATCGCGGAAACCTAAAATCCTCGTGCTGCGGCGCTCCCCGCGGTCACATCGCTGGAGAAACGTTCGAGCCAATCCGCCAACAGCCCCTTGACTGGCACGGGGAAAGCTTCATCCAGCATGGTCAGCGCCCGCACCCGCTCGACACGGAAATGGCGGAAATCCTCGCGCAGCTCGCACCAGGCGCTGATCACCGTTGATTGCACGTAATATGTCACCGCGAATGGCCAAATGGTGCGCGATGTTCTGCGCTCCTGTTCGTCGGCATAATCGATGTGCAGCTTGCGTTCGTCACGGATTGCAGTGCGGATCACCGACAGCTCGGCAACCGCAGGTGTCGGCGCGCCCTGTCCGGAGACGAACGCGGTTGGCGCAGCCAGATGCGCGCGGAGCGCCTCGGGCAACACGACCTCGATTTTGGAGAGGACGCTTGCGACCGCATCCTGAAGCCCGACATCACCGGTACGACGCAGCAACCGAGCGCCGACGACGATGGCCTCGATCTCCTCGCTCGTGAACATCAGCGGCGGAAGGTCGAATCCGCGACGCAGCAGGTAGCCGAGGCCGGGCGCGCCCTCGATCGGCACCCTTCGTGCCTGCAAGGTGGCAATATCGCGATAAACGGTGCGCGGCGTCACTTCGAGCTCCGCCGCCAGTTCCGCCGCGGTGATCGGACCGGTCGCGGTGCGCAGCACCTGGATGATGTCGAACAGGCGATCGGCCCGGCGCATGACAGGCTTCATCTTTCCCCGTGGACAACGATAGGCCACTGACACAACGCTGTCAGCGGCGCCTGCGTATCCTCCTCGAACAGGTGGAGATCGGGGACATGCTGCGTCAATTCGAACCCGTTGCGAACGGCATGCTGACTTGCAAACGAATCGGGTCGGCGCCGGCGATCGTGATGGTGGCCATGTGTCTCGGCGTGCTGGTCGCGCAGATCGACACTTCGGTGGTCAATCTAGCGGCCCATGCCATCGGCACCACGTTTCGTGCCGCGGTGGCGCCTTTGCAGTGGGTGCTGGACGCCTACAACATGATCTACGCGGTGCTGCTGCTGAGCGGCGGCCTGGTGGCCGATCTCTACGGAAGGCGGCGTGCCTTCGCAACCGGCGCCGCAATCATGACAATGGGCTCACTGATTTGCACTTTCGCGCCCCATATCGGGGTGCTGATCGCCGGACGCGCGATCACCGGCGTCGGCGCGGCACTTCTCCTGCCGTCTTCACTCGCGATCATCCGTGTGGCCTGGCCGGAGCCCACGGCGCGCGGGCGCGTCCTTGGAATCTGGGCAAGCTGCAACGGGTTGGCGTTTGCGATCGGCCCCACGCTGGGAGGCCAAATGATCAAGACGTTCGGGTGGCGCAGCGTGTTTCTGCTGGTCGTGCCCTTGGCGATCGCCGCCTTCGCTCTGGCCTGGCTGGCGGTGCCGGAATCTGCGGATCCTCAGGAGCGGCATTTCGATCTGGCGGGGCAGGTCATCGGCGCGCTCGCGCTCGGGGGGTTTGCATTTGCTGCGATTGCCAGCCGTGACGGTGCCAGGGAATGGGTGTTCGCGTCATTGCTCGGCCTGCTGGCGTTGCTTTCCTTCCTTCGGGTCGAGCGCAGGCGTGGACCGGCAGCGCTCGTGCCGCTCGAGTTATTCCGCATCCATGCGTTCAGCGGCGCCGTTGCCGCCACCGCCACCATGACCTTCGGCATTTATGGAATGATCTTCCTCCTGCCGCTCGTCTGGCAATCCGTGATGCATCTCTCGCCGCAAGAGGCCGGGCTGGCACTGATGCCGATATCTCTCGTGTTCTTCGCGACATCCACGCAGTCCGGCAGGCTGGCGCAGCGCTTCGGCGCCCGCGCGGTGACCGCCGGCGGCACAGCCTTGATCGGATGCGGGCTGCTTATCGTCGCCGCCACGCGCGCGGGAGACCCGATGCTGCTGGCGCAGTGCGGCCTGATGCTCGCCGGGCTCGGCATGGGGCTGAACACCGGCCCATTGTTTGGCATCGCTGTCGGTTCCGTCGGGCGTGAACGGTCGGGCACCGCTTCGGCGCTGATCAACGTGGCGCGCATGACTGGGGCGACCTTGGGCGTCGCGCTTTTGGGCACCGTGTTCAGGCTGCTGCATGGCGGCCATGCCGGCCTGCGCGCCGCGATGATGATCGGCGGCCTCGTGCAGCTTTGCGGCGCCTTGATCGCATTTGCAACGATCCGACAACGCGGACCGGCAACAGAGGCCGGCCGAAGCAAATCCGCGAGAATCGCGTTGCCCACCCGCTTCTTTGGCCTGTTGACCGGCCTCTATCGAACAATCGCGGCGCGCGTCGGCAGGTTTCTGCAAAGACGTCGGCTCGCAGCGTCTCGGCGCTGGCTGCTCGATGCCGATGACCGGACGCTCGCCGATCTCGGCATTTCGCGCGCGCAGGCAGCGTTCGAGGCGACATGCCGGCCTCGGGAGAAAAGCAGATGCGAAGGAGAGACATCGCACAGCCGAATGCAACCATTCGAAAAGAATTTACCCTAGATGACACGGCAAAGACAGAGGGACCGCTCCCGCTCAACCCGCTGCGGCACATCGATCGCGTCGGCACGATCCTGCTGCCCGGAATCCCAGCCGCGTCTCAGCTTCTCATGCTCCACAATGTCCAGTTTCTCTTCGGCGGGGCGAAGCCGGTGCCGGTGGCAGCGTGAAAATTCCGGAACCCGCAGCGTGGCATGGCGCTGGTCGCGGCGGCCGGTCCTGCCATGAGCCTGTCGCTCGCCAGCATTGGGGATGTGCTGCTCTGGCTGATGGCGGAACTCTTGGGCCTCGCTTCCGGACCCGCGACGCTGTGCTTGCGATATTTCGTGCTCGTGAATCTTGCCCTGGGGCTCTTCAACCTGCTGCCGATCCCACCGCTCGACGGGAGCCGGATTGCTGCGGGTTCTTGCCGGACTGCCGAAAGGGCGTCGGCTACATCCGATGATGGCGCGGCTGAGCTGCATACAAGGGATGGGGACGACGCTCGGGCGCCTGCTCGCGAGAAGCCGCGCTCCGTGTACCGAATTTAACGCAGCCGAAAGTTGCCGGGCGCGAAACTTGCCCTAGCTAGAGAAGCGTCGGAAGATCCTGACTTCGAAGACTCCTGGGCCGCTGGCACGTCCAACGGCCCTTCTTTTGGGCTCTTTTGGGCGCCGGGGCCCCTTCTCCGCGCGACTGCTGCCAAAGCCTAACGGCTGGTTCACCAATCGTTAAAGTCGGGCCGTTGCCATAAGGTGGTGGCTATTCAATGAGCCTTTCGCGTGCGCACGAGGTCTTCACTGCAGAGCTCGAAAATCACCTCTCCGGCGTGCACGATGCCGACGACGTCTGCGTACACATATGTGACTGCATCGCAGGTGACTTCAAACGTGAAAGACCGACCCTGCGGGTGCCCATAATTCTCGCAGAATTCCTCAAGGTCATAGGCTATCTCACCGTCAATGTCGGACAGACGCATCTTTACCCCTAAATGGTTTTTCCCGCTTCATCCTGCGCCGCGGGAGTGAACCTCATGACAGCGCGTTCCATGCTGGTATTTCTCAAGGCATGCTGAGCGGCTTGGAACATGGGCTAGCCGAGTGGAAGGCGAAACTAGGAGGCAGAGAAAGCTGAACGCCTCGTAATGCGCGTACGGAAATCAACCGCAAATTTGGGGGTTGCAAGTTGCAATGCAAGGCCGATCCGCACCGTCGGCCCGGATCGCGGAGCGTGTCGCGTGAACGGAAATAGTCAAAAGAAATTTCCCTTGGGTCCTATGCACCGGCGGCGAGACACATCATATTGGCTAATCATTTAAGGTAAGCAACGTGGTGGCGGCCTCGATGACGGCAGCGATGGTGACGGCCGCCCTGGCGGCAACGGCCGCCAAAATCAAACCGAATGACCCAGACCCGTTCCGCAAAGGCGACGCGGTTGTCTATCCCACCCATGGGGTCGGACGCGTGGAACGCGTGGGTTTCGAGGAGATTGCCGGTCATCGGCTGCACCTGATCCGCATCTCCTTCGAGGACAAGCAGATGACGCTGCGCGTCCCGGTAGCCCAAGCGCGCGCCGCCGGGTTGCGCAAGGTTGCCAGTTGGGAGGCTCTGGCCACAGCTCTTGCCATATTGAAGGGTCGGCCGCGGGCAAGCCAGCTTGTGTGGGCCAAGCGCTCTCAGGAGTATCTGGCGAAAATCAACACCGGTCATCCCCACGCACTGGCCGAAGTGGTTCGCGATCTGCAGTCGGCCGGCGATGGCTCCGCCAGCAGCTTCAGCCAGCGCAATCTGTTCGAGCTCGCCCTCGATCGTCTTGCTGGTGAATTCGCCGCAGTCAACCGGATCGCGAAGCCAGACGCAATCGAACTGCTCAACCAGGTATTGGTCGACGCGAGGGCGGACAGCACGGCCGAGCGCCGGCGAGCAAAGGTCGGTGGCTGATCTCCGCGAATCGTGGTGGCAAAGCCGCTAGGGCGGCCCTGGCTGCTGGAGATGATGCTTTTTGAGCCTGGCTGTATCCGTACACCTTCCTACGCGACCTCGTCGTCCTTCGGTGCTACTAGGATGAAAAGCGTTCCGGTCCGCGCGGTGCGGATCGCCGGATTGCAAGGAGAACGACACGATGGCGCAAGGTACAGTCAAATGGTTCAATCCCGCCAAGGGCTACGGCTTCATTCAACCGGATGACGGATCGAAAGATGTCTTCGTCCACATTTCGGCGCTCGAGCGCGCCGGCCTCAAAAGCCTAGCCGAGGGCCAGAAAGTCAGCTTCGATGTCGAGCGCGGCCAGCAAGGCAAGCTCTCGGCGGCCAACCTCAAGACCGCCTGAGCCGCCACCAGCACGCCACCAGCACGATCGAACCAGGGGCTCGCTCCGAAAGGGGCGGACTTTTTTCGGGGATAGTTAAGGTATCAGCTTTCTTGAGCTGGGGTTGGCGCATCATTCCATTCCGCGCCATCCCAATCGAAACCCTCGGTCGCGTTGAACGCGACGATCAGCTCTTCACGAATGCGAGGACGAATCTTCGCGCCCGGGCATTCCTCTAGCTTGGCTCGCTTAGCGAGTTCTGCCGCCACCTCGTCGGGGATTACGATGCCGCGCCCTTTAAGCTGGATGATGTCGCGCTGAAAGGTCCTGACAGGTCGCTCCGGCCCTCACGTGATCATCGGATGATGCCTCCCGGTTCCACGGGATGGGCGCCGCCAAGAAGAGAGCCGTTCGGTCACCGGCTCCCTTCTATGCGCTTGCCGGGCCATTTTCCGACCTCGGCGCCAAGCGGCTAAGATATTGAATTCCTGGCGGACCCGACACGATTCGAACGTGCGACCTTCGCCTTCGGAGGGCGACGCTCTATCCAGCTGAGCTACGGGTCCCTGTCCGTTTCCATACTCCGCGTCAGTGCCGGCCAGCAAGCCAGGCGCGCGCCGCACGGTCTGCGCCCGAGGGCAGCGGGGCGTGGGGGTCGCGAATCCAGGCGATGATGTCGCCGATCGGCAGGCCCCGATCATGGTCCCGGAGCAGGAGATGATACCCATGAGCGTAATAGGCCAGCCGAATCGGCGCGCCCTTGGGCAATGCCCGCCACATCGCCGCCATCGCCCGCTTGGGCACGAGCTGGTCGCGCGCGCCGTAGAGAATGAGAGCCGGCCCGTGGAAGCGCGGCGCCGCGCTCAGCGCCTGGCTCATCAGGTTGACGAGCCCGTGCAGCGTGTCGATGCGTGTATCCAGGATCGTCAGCGGGTCCTCGCCCAGCGCCTCGAGCGCCGCCCGATTGTCCGAGGCTTTGACGAGCCCCGCGCCGGAGACCGTCAGCCCCGGCGCGAGCTTCCAGCTGATCCAAAGGGCGCTGCGAAAGAAAAGATTCATGTCCGCCCGCCCCCAAACCGCCGGCGCGGCGAGGATATAGCCCGCCACCGGTGGGGGACTCGGTTCCGCCCCCAGAAGCATCAGGGCCGCGCCGCCCATGCTCTCCCCGAGCAGATAGAGGGGCAGGTGGGGATATTTCGCGTGCAGCAGCCTCGCCATCGTGCGCGCATCGTCCACCAGCGTCGTCGTTCCCGGCCAATAGCCGCGGCCGGATGTCGCACCGAAGCCGCGCAGATCGGGCGAATAGACGGCGATGCCGGTTGCGGCGAGAAGCGGCGCGGGGATCTCGAAGGCATCGCGGCTGTCGTTGAAGCCGTGCAGGGCGAGCATCACCGCCCGCTTCGGCCCGGCGGGAAACCAGGTGCGGTAGGGCAGCCGGACACCGTCCGGCATCACGAAGACCTGCCGGCCCAGCTGAGGCGCCGTGACCATCGGGCCGGCCGGCACCAGATGGGCCGCGCAACCGCCCACGGTCATCCCAACGGTCATCAAAGTGACCATCAGCACCGCCCAGCGCCGACGGATCGGCGCAAACCGCCCGCCCGCCCCAGGGCGAGTTGCACGCACCGCCCGCATGCCTCACATTCGGCCTTCAATTCGAGACCGCCAGAGGACACGATGCCGGAAGGCACCGCCACCCCCCCTGAAATCATTACAGTCACCACGAGTGTCGCTGCCTGCGATAGCGGCGACGGTCCGCTCGGCCATCCGCGGGTGTTCCTTCATCTCGTCGATGGGAAGGCCGTCTGCCCCTATTGCTCGCGTCTCTTTGTCCTCAAAGAGGGGGCGGCGCCGGCAGGCGGCCACTGACCGGGCGTGGCCGCCATCAAGACGGAGACGCTGCACCTTGTCCTGATCGATGGATCGGGTTTCCTGTTCCGGGCCTTTCACGCGCTCCCTCCCTTGAGCCGCCCGGACGGAACGCCGGTCAATGCGGTGCTCGGCTTCACCAACATGCTGGCGAAGCTTCTCAAGGAGCATACGGGCTCGCATCTTGCGGTGATCTTCGATGCCGGCCGCGAGACGTTCCGCAACCGTCTCTCGCCTTCCTACAAGGCGCAGCGCCCGCCGCCGCCGCCCGAGCTTCTGCCGCAATTCCCGCTGGTGCGCGATGCCGCAACAGCCTTCGCGGTTCCGGCGATCGAGCTGCCGGATTGGGAGGCCGATGACCTGATCGCTTCCTACGCGCGGGCGGCGCGGGAAGAAGGCGGGACGGTCACGATCATTTCCTCCGACAAGGACCTGATGCAGCTCGTCGGGCCCGAAGTCACGATGCTCGACCCGATCAAGCAGCGCCCGATCGGGCCGGCGGAGGTCGCCGAGCGCTTCGGCGTGCCGCCCGAGAAGGTGATCGAGGTGCAGGCGCTGATGGGCGACCCCACGGACAATGTGCCCGGCGTGCCGGGAATCGGTCCGAAGACCGCGGCGGAGCTGGTGCGCGCCTTCGGGGATCTCGAAGGCGTGCTCGAGGCCACGCCAAGCATGCCGCCCTCGAAGCGCCGCGACGCCCTTCTCGCCCACGCCGCGGATGCCCGCCTTTCCCGCGAGCTGGTGACGCTGAGCGCGGAGGTGCCGCTGCCTTTGCCCCTCACCGCGCTTGGCGTCCGAGCGCCCGAGCCCCATGCCCTCGCCGCCTGGCTCACCGCCCAGGGGTTTCGCAGCGTGCTGCACCGGATGGGGCTCGATCAGGTCACCCCAGCCACGGCCGCCCCGCCGCCCTCGCCCGTCGTCCGCGCACTCAAGGAGGAGACACCAACCTTCGGGCCCTATGAGACAGTCACGGACCGTGCCGCGCTCACAAGCTGGATCGAAGAGGCGCAGGAGGCGGGCATCGTCGCGGTCGATACCGAGACCGACTCGCTCTCCGCCCTCATGGCCAGCCTGGTGGGCTTCTCGCTCGCGACCGCGGCGGGACGTGCCTGCTACGTGCCCCTTCGCCATCAGGGCGTCGATGCCCAGATGGCGCCCACGGACGCCATTGCCGCGATCGCTCCCCTTCTTGCCGATCCTTCGGTCCTCAAGGTGCTGCAGAACGCCAAGTTCGACCTACACGTGCTCGCCCGCGCCGGCGCGCACGCTGTGGCTCCGATCGATGACACCATGATCATCTCCTATTGCCAGGAGGGTGGGCGCCACGGGCACGGAATGGACGAGCTTTCGCGCCTCCATCTCGGCCATTCGCCGATCACCTATGACGAGGTTACAGGCACCGGCCGGGCGCGCATCGGCTTTGCCGCCGTCCCGCTCGAGAGCGCGACCGCCTATGCCGCGGAGGACGCCGACGTCACGCTGCGACTTTGGCAAGTGCTGCGGCGCGGCTTGCGCGAGGTGCGCGCGCTCGCCCTCTATGAGCAGATCGAGCGGCGGCTCATTTCCGTGCTTGCGGCGATGGAGCGCGCCGGGGTGAAGGTGGATGCCGAGGAGCTGGCGCGCATCTCGGTCGAGCTCAGCCAGCGCATGGAGGCGATCGAGACCGAGATCCATCGCCTGGCGGGACGGCGCTTCAATGTCGGCTCGGGCAAGCAACTCGGCGAGGTGCTGTTCGACGAGATGGGGCTTGCCGGCGGGCGGCGGATGAAGACGGGCGCCTGGGGCACCGATGCGGGCGTGCTGACCGCGCTGGCCGAGCAGGGCGTGGAGCTGCCGGCGCGGGTGTTGGAGTGGCGCCAGCTTCAGAAAATCAAATCCACCTATGCCGATGCGCTGGTGAACGAGATCAACCCGGAGACCGGGCGTGTCCATACGAGCTTCGTGATGGCCGGCACCTCGACCGGCCGGCTCGCCTCCACCGACCCCAATCTGCAGAACATTCCTATCCGCACCGAGGAGGGCGGGCGCATCCGCCGCGCTTTCATCGCCGAGCCGGGTCATGTGCTGGTGAGCGCCGACTATTCGCAGATCGAGCTTCGCCTGCTTGCGCATGTGGCGGACATCGCGGCCCTCAAGGAGGCCTTCGTGGGGGGGGAAGACATCCATGCTCGCACCGCGTCCGAAGTGTTCGGCATTCCGGCAGCCGGGATGGACCCGCTGACACGAAGGCGCGCGAAGGCGATCAATTTCGGCATTATCTACGGCATCAGCGCGTTTGGCCTTGCACGTCAGCTCGGCATCGAGCCGCCCGAGGCCCGCGCCTATATCGATGCCTATTTCGGCCGCTATCCCGGCATCCGAGCCTACATGGACCGCGCGAAAGAGGAAGCGCGCGCGAACGGCTTCGTGCTGACGCCCTTCGGGCGGCGCTGCTACATTGAGGCGATCCGCGACAAGAATCCCGCCCGCCGGGGCTACGCGGAGCGCGCGGCGATCAATGCGCCGCTGCAGGGCGGGGCTGCCGATATCATCAAGCGTGCGATGGTGCGAATGCCTGCAGCGCTGACCAGGGCGGGGCTCAGCGCACAGATGCTGCTGCAGGTCCACGACGAGCTATTGTTCGAGGCACCGGCCGCGGAAGCGGAAGCAACCGCCAAGGCGGTCGCGGACGTGATGGAGCACGCGGTGGAGCTGAGCGTGCCGCTCGCTGTCGAGACCGGAATTGGTCGCAACTGGGCCGAGGCCCACTGAAACCAAAGGAAGGGAGCGCCGCCACCGAAGGCAACGCCCCCTTCTTCTTGTTCAGCCCTGCTTCTCGGTCCCCTTGCCAAGATTGACCGCGACGAACACGGTCTCTCCGTTGTGCAGCACGCGCAGCGCCACCGCCCCGCCCTTGTGCTCGGCCTGATGGATCGCGTTCAGCGCCTCGTGAACCGAGGTGACCGGTGTCTCACCGACACCGACAATCACATCGCCGGGCTCGATGCCCGCGGTTGCGGCCGGCGAGTTGGGCTCGACCTCGGCCACCACCGCGCCCTCGGTCCCGGATGGCAAGTTGAGCTGGTTCTCAGTGTCCGGAGTCATTGGCTCGAGCGCGAGGCCGAGGCGCGCGTGGCTCGGTCTCGGCGTCGTGCTGGTGGCCGAAAGATCGTTCGGCAGACTTGCCAGGGCCACGGTCATATTCGCGCTGCTGCCATTGTTGAGCACCGAGAGGTGCGCATCCTCGCCAGGCTTGATGCCGGCGATATCGATCGCGAGATCACGCGGATTCCTGACCGCCTGACCATCCACCGCGGTGATCACCTCGCCCGGGTGCAGGCCCGCCCGTTCCGCCGGAGTGCCGGCCTGGACCGAGGCGATCAGCGCGCCATCCTGGCTCGGCAGATGCAGCGCCTGCTGGATCGCGGGCGTGATCGGCTGCGCCGCGACCCCGAGATAGCCGCGCGTCACGTGGCCGTCCCGACGCAATTCCGCGACGACATTGCGCACGGTGTTCGAGGGGATGGCGAAACCGATGCCGACACTGCCGCCGGAGGGCGAGATGATGGCGGTATTGATGCCGATCACCCGGCCGCTCAGGTCGAACAGCGGCCCGCCGGAATTGCCTTCGTTGATCGGCGCGTCCGTCTGGATGAACTGGTCATAAGGGCCGTCGCCGATATTGCGGCCGAGCGCCGAGATGATGCCTGCGGTCACGGTTCCGCCGAGGCCGAACGGGTTGCCCATGGCGACCACCCATTCGCCGGGCTTGACGTCGCTGGAATTGCCAAACTGGACGAAGGGCAGCCTGTGACCGGCATCAACCTTCAGGACGGCAAGGTCCGTGCGCGGATCGGTCCCGATCACCCTGGCCGGCAGTTTGGTGCCGTCATCGAGGGTAACCGTGAGGGAGCGCTCATCCTTCACCACATGGTTGTTGGTGACGATAATCCCCGAAGGATCGATGATGAACCCGGAGCCCCGCGCCTCGATCGCCTCGGGCTGCCCTCCAGGATTCGCGCCGAAGGGGAACGGGAAGGGAAAGATGCCCGGCGGCGGGCCCTGCATGTCGGCCGGATGGGGCTGAAGCTCGTTGGTGATCGAGACGACGGCGGGCTTCACCCGGGCCACCAGATTGACGAAATCGGGCATTGCCACGGTGGCGGGCGCTTGGGAGCTCGCATCGGTGGCGGGGGCGGCGCTGGCCGGGGTGACGAATTGGCTCTGGCCGGCCGCGAAACCGCCAAGAGCAGTGCCGGCCAACAGGACCCCGAGCAGCGAGGCGCGAAGCACCTGGCCTCCTCGGCGGCGTGGTGTGGTCGGTTCAGGCATCCTGGTCTCCTTGCATGGGCGTGAGGGGCAGGCGCCGCACGGCGCCTTTTCGTGTATCGAAATTGGGGAGTCCGGGGTGAACGTTGCCCTGGCGCAGTGATGAAACCCCCGTCATGCGCGGCCCTGGGGTGAATAACCAGCCCTCCTGCCCCGAAAACCGGCCGCCAAGAAGGAATGGGCGGGAGAAGAGGTGTCAGGCAGGACCGGCACGACGAGGGGCTGCGGCTTCACGGGATCAGGCGGCGGCGCCATCGGAAAATCAGAAAATGGCGGATTTCTGCAGATTCCGGTGGCGCGAAAGGCGCGAACGAAAAGAGAACTCACCGGCATCCGGAGCAAATTCGGAAACCCGGTGGTCCCTGGCTGAGACCGCCCGCCGACCATCATTCAGCGCGTCGGTCCCCGGGGCCCGGGCCCTTCGCGCGGGCGGCGGAAAGGCTCATAGCGGCCCGCCGTTCCGAGTAAACACAATATCGTGATCCTTGCTCCCGCAAGCGCGCGCGGGCAGGCTTCGTCCGATGGATCCAAGCCACCCGGACGATCACGGCGGGCGACACAACGGTGCCCGATAGGCCAATCCCCGATAAGCCAATCATCGTGTCGTGTTTGGCCGCGCGAGCGTCAAACCACTCAGCATGTGGATGCGCCAATGGCGCCGAGCTCTTTTTGTTGCCGAAATACTGCCTGGACCTCGGCCCGACCGCGCAAGTCTTCGCCAAGCTCAAGGCCCGGCTGGGAGAGGCTGCCGCCGGGACACGTGACACCGTCTCGGAAACGATCGGCAAAGACCTCGCAACCTGCAGCCAAGAGGAAGGCGCCAACGCCTTCAAAAATGCGGGTTATGGCTCAGCCAAAATACATCACGCTCTAAGATTTATCTTCTCGATCAATTTCATGGCTTCCTCCCGGGCTTTGGCGGATCGCCCCGTGCCGGTCCCCGCGAACGTGTCCGCACGGGGCTCCGATTCCATCGGAAGCCATATCGATCTAATGCGTTATGAGCAGAGGCAGCAGGCTCATGCCGACCACCTCACGCGTCGCGCCGCCAAAAAGCGCCTCGCGCCACGGCGCATGCCCATAGGCGCCCATCACCAGAAGGTCCGCCCCTTGCTCGCGAGCCGCCGACAGCAGCTGACCGCCAGAACCCACCGCGGGCATCTTGAGCATGTTGCGCACCGTCGCCTCGACCCCGTGCATCCGGAGATAGAAGCGGATCGATTCCGCGCTATCGCCTTCATCCTCGCCGATCGCGATGATGAAGGCCTGTCGCGCCTTCTGTAGAAGCGGCAGCGCCGAGGCCGCAGCGCGCACCGCCTGCTCGGAGCCGTTCCAGCCGATGGCGATGATCTCACCGAGCACGGCCGGCGGCTCCGCCGGGGCGATCAACACCGGCCGGCCTGACTGAAGGAGTGTTTGCTCGATGGCATCGGAATGCGGCTTGTCAATGACGCGATCGGAGCGGCCGAGCACGACAAGATCGAAAAACCGGGCGCGCCGGGCGACGATGACCGGTGCGTCCCCCGTCTCTGCACGCCATATTGCCCCGGACTTGCCCGGCTCCGGCGCGTCGCTCACCGAGAGGCCGTAGCGGCCCGCTGCCTCGGTGAAGGTCGCTTTGACTTTCTCCGCCGTTGCCGCGGCGTTGGCGGTGATCTCGTCGATCCATCGCCCGTCCACCGGCATTGCGAAGCCGCTCGCCCCGGCAGAGAGCATCAGCTCCTCGACATCCAGCCCGACATGCAGCGCCTCGAGATGCGCGCCGAACTGCCCCGCCAGCCGACAAGCGAATTCAAGCGCGCCCTTGCTGGCAGTGCCGCCGCTCAGCCCCACGAGAATGGTCTTGATGGCCATGGTCATCCCTTGACGTGACAGGAAGAGCCGCTCTGTCGGAAGTTTACCCTGGCGCGGCCTCCCTGCCGCGTCAAAAGGGGGTAGAGGCCGGGGCCTCTCACAGGCGCACCACAAGCCCGTCATAACCGGGCTCGACCCCGGCCGGCAGATTCCGCAGAAGCCAAGCCCAGTCCATGTCCGAGCCCATATGCGTGAGTATCGTCCGACGCGGCGCAAGCCGGGCGACCCAGCCGAGGACCTTGTCCAGATGAGCATGGGTGGCGTGCGGCCCCGAGCGCTGGAAGCAGCCGACGATCCACGTATCGATGCCGGCAAGCGCGGCGAAGGCCGCCTCGTCCAGGCCACGCACATCGGTCGAATAGGCGAAACCGCCGATCCTGAGGCCGAGCGTGTGGGTAAAGCCATGGTCCTGGTCGAACAGGCGGACATCCATCCCGGCGATGCGGATCGTCTCGCCGGCGAACACGGAATTCGTCTCGAGAACGGGACGGAGAAAGCCGCGCCCATCCCACGGCTGAAAGACATAGTCGAATCGGCGGGCAAGCTCCGCGAGCACGCTTTCCTCCGCATAGGCGGGAAGCGGCCGGCCCGCGATACGGTTCAGGATGCGCACGTCATCGAGACCGGTGATGTGGTCCGCGTGGGCATGAGTGAAGAGGATCGCATCCACGCGTGGAATCGCGCAGGCGAGGAGCTGGCCGCGCAACTCCGGCGGCGTATCGATCAGCAGGCGCTGGCCGGCTTGGGATTCGATGACGATGCCGGCGCGCGTGCGGCGGTTGCGCGGTTCATTCGGGTCGCAGGCCCCCCAATCGCCACGCCCATCCGGCCCGCCGATCAGCGGCACGCCGGCCGACGCGCCGCAGCCCAGCACCACGATTCTCATGCGGCCTTGCGGAAGAGGCGGCGAAAATTGGCGCTGGTCAGGTCCGCGAGCGCTTCCGGCGCGAGGCCGCGCACCCCGGCGAGCGTGGCCGCGGTATGGGTGACGAAGGCCGGCTCGTTGCGCTTGCCGCGCAGCGGCACCGGCGCGAGATAGGGCGCATCCGTCTCCACCAGCAGCCGGTCAACCGGAAGATCGCGCGCAATGTCCCTGATCTCCTGGGATTTCGGGAAGGTAAGGATGCCCGAGAAGCTGACATAGCCGCCGCGGGCGATTGCAAATTGGGCAAGCCGGCGCCCGCTCGAGAAGCAGTGGAGCAGGAAATCGAAAGGGCCGAGCGCATCGAGCTCCTCGGCAAGCACCCGCTCGATATCTTCGTCCGCGCTGCGGGCGTGGATCACGAGCGGCAGGCCGGCGTCATGCGCTGCGCGGATATGGATGCGGAAATTCCGTTCCTGGATCTCGCGGGACGGCTCCTTGTAGAACCAGTCGAGCCCGGTCTCACCGATGCCGATCACCTTGGGGTCCGCGACGAGGGCGATGATCTCTTCGGGGGAAGGAAGCGGCGCTTCCGCGGCATGGTGCGGATGGACCCCGACGGTGCACCAAACATTCTCGTAATCTCGGGCACGCGCAAGGATCGCCCGGGATTGGTCCATGGTGGTGCCGATGGTGACGAGCGTGCCCACGCCGGCGTCGGCCGCGCGGACGAGAATCTCGGGCAACTCTGCATCGCTGTAATAATCGAGATGGCAGTGAGAGTCGATCAGCATGCCGGCGTGTTTGTCATGCCGCGCCGAAGATGGCCAGAGGTTCATCGCCACGGATTTGTCGGCGGCTCGGACATCGCGTTCACGGCTGTTGCGATTCCTCAGCGCGTGTCCGACATGACGTAAGGCCGGGTAATGTCGCTGTACGCGTTGCGCATGGGCTGGCTCGAGATCCGGATAACCCCGCTAAACGGCGTATCTATATCGAGCATGACATAGACCGCAGAGGAGATCGAGAGCGCGCAGAGCGCGATCGTCATGAAGACAAAGGTGGTGCGCGGCGCGTTCAGCCCGAAACAGACGAAGATCACCATCAGCCAGAAGACCAGAACGATAAAGAACGGCAACGAGATCGTTGAGCGTGCCTCCTCGTTCACCGCCCAGCGCGCCTGCACGAAATCATGAAAATCCGCCAGGCAGGAATCGGCGATCCCGCGATGATAGGCGTCTGCCGCCTCGAGGCGGCGGATCCGAAGCCCGATTTCATTGACGATGTCGCCAAGAACGACGCTCTCCATCGCCCCCTGCGAAATCGGCCGCAGACCAGCGAGAGCCCCGACAGCCGCCGGCTTCGGCTGGGACGGCCAGGTGGTGGCGATGACCGCTGCCGTGTAGTCGCGGAGCGCCGCACGCGCGCCTTCCGTCTCCGGCCCGTAATTGCGCAGGCATTGATCGGTCTGGACGATTTCGGCCGCCAACGCCGCCATGTCCGTGTTGGCCTGGTCGAACGACCCCTTCACCGAATAGATGAGGAGACTCATCACGAGCGCGGCGAAGGTCACGAGCATGGTGATGGCAAGGCTCACCAGCTCCAGCGTTTCGCGGCTCTGATGCCGCTCCGAAATCCGCCCCTTGACCAGCATGCCCGCAGCGGCGCCGACGAGCAGCAACAGGAAGACAACCGCGGCGTACAGGGTCTCGCGCATCGCTTCGCCCCGGCTAGGCGGCGTCCTCGACGAAGCGAGGAAAAACCGCCTGCGGCGCTGGCAAGTTCGTGCCGGCTGGCAGCGGCGCCGCAAGCGCGGCGAGGTCGCGCGCATCCGCGGGCACGCCAAGCTGGTCGAGCATGCGCCCCATGCTGGCCGGCATGAAAGGCTGCAGCACGGTCGCGATGATGCGCAGCGCATCGGCCAGAACGCGCAGCACTGCGGCCATGCGCGGCGGATCGCGGCTCCGCAGCGCCCAGGGCGCCTGATGGTCGATATAGGCGTTGGCGGCGCGCACGACCTTCCAGACCTCCTCGAGCGCCTCGGAGAAGGCGACACGGTCGAGCGCCTCGGCGAGCCGCAGCGGCAGCGCGGCGGCGGCGGCGAGCAGCGCCGAGTCTTCCACCGTCGGCGGGGCAAGGGCGGGCAGAGAGGCGGCGCAGTGCCGCGCGAGCAGCGAGAGTGAGCGCTGTGCGAGATTGCCGAGATCGTTCGCGAGCTCGACATTCAGGCGATTGATCAGAGCGCGATGGCTGAGCGAGCCGTCATTGCCGAATGGAACTTCCCGCAGCAGAAAATAGCGCACGGGGTCCAGGCCGTAGCGGGCCACGAGCTCGTGCGGATCGACGACGTTGCCGAGGGACTTGCTCATCTTCTCGCCCTCGACCGTCCACCAGCCATTGGCGAAAACCCGCTTCGGCGGAGCGAGGCCGGCAGCCATCAGGAAGGCTGGCCAATAAACCGCGTGGAATCGGATGATGTCCTTGCCGACGAGGTGCAGATCCGCCGGCCAGAAGCCCCAGCGCTCCGCCCGCTCGTCGGGGAAGCCGGCCGCGGTGATATAATTGGCGAGCGCGTCGAGCCAAACATACATGACATGGGCCGGATCGCCCGGCACCGGAACGCCCCAGCGAAAGCTCGTCCGGCTGATCGAAAGATCCGTAAGCCCTGCCTTGACGAAACTCTCCACCTCGTTGCGTCGCGAGGCCGGCGCGATGAAATCCGGATGGGCGTCATAGAAGGCGAGCAGCCGATCCTGCCACGCCGAAAGCCGAAAGAAATAGGAAGGCTCGCCCACCCACTCGACCGGAGCGCCGCTCGGGGCAAGCCGCGTGCCTTGAGGCCCTTCCACCAGTTCGGACTCGGCGTAGAAGGCCTCATCGCGGACGGCGTACCAGCCTTCATATTCGCCGAGATAGATTTCGCCCCGCTCGGCCAGGCGCTGCCACAACGCCGCGCAGGCGCGCTTGTGGCGCGGCTCCGTGGTGCGGATGAAATCGTCGTTGGACGCGCCCATCCAGGCCGTCATCTCGCGGAATTGCGCGGCGACACGGTCGGTGAAGCTCTGCGGGTCGAGACCCGCCGCGGCCGCCGCCTTCTCCACCTTCTGCCCATGCTCGTCGGTGCCGGTGAGGAAGAAGACCTCGTGGCCTTCGAGCCGCTTCCAGCGCGCCAGCACATCGGCGGCCACCGTGGTATAGGCGTGGCCGATATGCGGCGCGCCGTTGACGTAATAGATCGGGGTCGTGATGTAGAACTTCATGCTCCGTCCAGCAGGGCCAGCCCCGAAATGACGGCCTGACGCCGATCCAGATTGAGCCGCTCCGTCTCGTCCGCCAGGCCGGAGAGCGCGTGCCATACCTCCCCCCAGGCATCAAGGGGCCGGAACGCGAGCAGGCGCTGCTGGCCCGCATCGGCATGGCCGCGGGCTCCGGCACGCACCGCCGCCGCGATCGCCGAGAGCAGAAGCTCCATGAAGGTCGCAAAACCGCTCTCGCCGCGGCCGAGACGATCGACAAGCCCGTGCGCCCGCGCCGTGCCATAGCCCGGCACCGTCGCCAGCACCTCTTCCACCAACGCCGCGATCGCGACCCCTTCCTCTGCGGCGAGCCGAAGCGCACGCCCCGGCGAGCCCTCCGCCAAGGCGATCAATCGTGCGCGCTCTTCCACCGGCAGATCCGGCAAATGGCGTGCCAGGACAGTCTGCATCTCGGCCTCTCCAAGAGGCGCGAGCCGCAGCTTCCGGCAGCGGCTTCGCAATGTCGCGGGCAAGCGTCCCGGTGCCGAACAGACGAGCAGGAGAACCGCCCGCGCCGGAGGTTCCTCCAGAAGCTTGAGCAGCGCATTGGCCGCATTGGCGTTCAGCGCCTCGGCCGGATCGACCACCACCACACGCCAGCCGCCTTCGGCCGCGGTCAGGCGCAGAAACTCCGCTCCCGCCCGCACATCATCGACCAGAATCTCCCGATGCAGCTTCCCCGTGCGGGCATCGGCGCCCCGCGCGATGGTGTGAAGATCGGCATGCGAGCCGGCCGCGACCCGCCGAAAAACGGGATGGCGAGGATCGAGTCCCAATCCCTCCCCCTTCGCCGGCAAACCCGCCAGCAGCCGGCGCGCGAACCGATAAGCCAGCGTGGCCTTGCCCACTCCGGCCGGCCCGACGATCAGCCAGGCATGGTGCAAACGCCCGCCGCGTGCCGCCTCGAGCAAGGCAAGCTCGGCCGCTTCATGTCCCACCAGCTCCGCATTCGCCCGAGGCTCCGGCGCCGTCACGCGAGCCTGGCCTGAGTGAGGGCGAAGAGGTGGGCTTGCACTTCGGATGGCGACGGCGATGCGTCGATCAGGATGCAGCGTTCGGAATGGGTTTTGGCGATTGTCTGGAAGCCCTGGCGCACGCGTTCGAGAAATGTTGGGCCGAGGCGCTCGTACCGGTCCGCGGTTCTGCCGCGCTGTTCGCGGCGGCGCTGTTCCTCCTCCGGCGGCAGGTCGAGGACGAAGGTAAGGTCGGGCGTGAGGTCGAGCAAGCGGATGAGTGCGGCGATGGCGGCGCGGTCAGCGCCTTGTCCGTATCCCTGATAGGCCATGGTGGAATCGAAGAACCGGTCGCAGACAATGGTCAGACCCGCAGCGTGCGCGGGGCGCAGCGTGCGCGTCGCGTGATCGGTGCGGGCGGCGAAGTGGATCATGGCCTCGGCCAATGGATCGAGCGCAATGGTGTTGGCGAGGAGGAAGCCTCGCAGCGCCTCCGCGCCGGGCGCGCCGCCCGGCTCGCGCGTCAGCAGGCTCGGCCGGCCGCTGGCCGCCAGGCTCTCGGCGAGGAGGCGGGCCTGGGTCGATTTGCCGGCGCAGTCCGTGCCCTCGATCGTGATCAGCCGGCCCTTCACTAGCCCATGCCGCCGAAGACCATATGGAAGAGCACCGCGAGCGAGCGTTCGACAAGCGTGAGGCGCGGCACCGTCGTGCCGGCAACGAGAGTGAATTGCTGTCCCGCAGGCACGCCCTGGCCGGCGACGACGAGGGTTCCGAGTTGCTGGCCGGCCGCGATCGGGGCAGGAAGGGGCGAGGCATAGCGGGCGCGAATCGTTGCGGTGCGGCGCCATTCGCGCGGCATGGTCGCGACGAGGTCGGTGGTGCCGGCGAGAGGAACCGTGAGGCTCTTGCCGAGCCAGACCTTAGCTTCGGCCACCGTCTCCCCCGCCTTGAAAAGGGTCACGTCGGTGAATTCGTTGAACGACCAGTCAAGCAGGCGCTCCGCTTCCTCGGCGCGATCGCTCTCGCTCGGCATGCCGTTGAGCACGAGGATGACACGCCTTCCTTCGCGAATCGCGCTGGCGCAGAGCCCGTAGCCGCCGGCATCCGTGAAGCCGGTCTTCAGCCCATCGGCAAGATTGTCCTGCACCAGCGGATTGCGGTTGTACTGCTTGATTTTGCTGAAAGTGAAAACCTTCTCGGAAGCGTAATGATAATATTGCGGAAAATTCCTGATGATCAGCCGCGCGAGCGTGGCGATGTCCTGGCAGCACATATAATGGCCGGGTTCCGGCAGGCCGGTCGGGTTCATGAAATGGGACTCAACGAGGCCGATCTTGGCCGCCGTCTCGTTCATCCGTTCGACAAAGGCCGGAACCGAGCCTGAGATGCCTTCAGCAAGAACGATGCAGGCGTCGTTGCCGGAATCGACCTCGATGCCCTGGATCAGGTCGGCGACGCTGATATTTCCGCCGAGCGGGACGAACATTTTCGACCCGCCGGTGCGCCAGGCCGCCTCGCTCACCGGCAGGGCCTGATCGAGGGTGAGCTGGCCGGATTTGAGCAGGCTGTAGACGATGTAGAGCGTCATCAGCTTGGTCATGGAGGAGGGAGGCATCGGCGCCGTCGGGTCTTTCTCGAGCAGCACCGCGCCCGTGTTGTAGTCCGTGATGAAGGCCCAGCGTGCCTTGGTCCCGATTGGCCCGAGCGGCGAGGTGGCGGGCGTGAAGCTGCGCTTGACGGCCCCTTTTCCCACCAGCTTGGGGAAGGTTTCGATGCCCGGAGCAGCGGGTTCCGCATGCAGTGCAAATGCCGGCAGAAGGCCGCACGCAGCCCCGAGCAGAAGCGATCGGCGGGAAGCCCCCCGATATGTCATGAGCGATGTCATGCGCGCCGCTCCTCCCTTCATTCCACCACCAGCCGGGCGCCGGCCGCTCCCGAACGCAGCACTTGATTTAGCACGCTGTCCGCCTCGGCGACCGATTGGAAGGGGCCGATTCGTACCTCAACCTGGAAGGTGCCGCCGCCATAGCGCGGAATCATCTCAGGCGAGAAACGGGCGAGTGCGGCAGCCTGAAGGGATGCGTATTCCTGATCGGTGAAGAGCCCAGCGCGTACCCAGATCGCGCCGGGATTGGGCGATACCTGCGAGAGCGCGCCCGGACGCTCGTCCGGCGCGAGAGAAGTGAGCGATGGTGAGGCGGGCAGCGCGGCGCTCGCTGCGGGCGGGACCGTTCCCGGTGCGGTTCTCGGCCCCGGGGCGGTCGCGGCGCTGCCGAGCGGCGGCAGCGCGCTGACCGAGACGGCGCCGAGCGGGGCGCGGGCAATCGCGAGCTGAGGCCCGCCAGGCAGCGAGAGAGCGATCTGCTCGCTTGGTCCCGGCAGGACCTGAACACGCACGCGCGCGGTTCCATCCGCATCGAAGCCGAGCAGGCGCGCGACGCGCGGCGTGACGGCGATCAGCCGTGCCGGATTCTCCGGCCCGCGATCATTGATACGGACGACGATCTGCCGTCCGTTCTCGAGATTGGTGACGCGGGCGATCGCCGGCAATTGCAGGGTCGGATGGGCGGCGGCAAAAGCATTCAGGCTATCGCGCTCCCCATCCGCGGTGTAGCGCGCACGTGGCCCATTCTCGATCGCCGCGATGCCGCTCGCATCATAGGCGAAATCCGCCTTCGGATAGCGCCAGATGCCGTCCGCCTGATAAGGCGCGCCGACGATATAACGCAGGGGCGGTGAAGGTGCTTTCTGCTGGCAGCCTGCCAGGAGCAGCAGCAAGAGAGGGAGAAGAAGGGGGGAAGAGCGGCTCAAGTGGTCACGAGATCGCCGAGCAGCCCGACAGCGAGGGCATAGAAATCCGACGGGTTATAGGCGCGGATCGCCTGGAAATTGTGGAAGACGAGATAGGCGGGCCCGCCTGGGCCGCCAGGAGTGAGCAGGCGCGCATCGAGCGAAGTGGCCGGCAGCGGGCTGCCATCGATGGCGTGGAAGCCGAGAGCGGCCCAGGCGCCCAGTGGTTGAGTGACGCCGCCGCTTGCCAGTTGCGGCGAGAGCTGAGGCGGAGGCAGCACCTGTCGTCCCCAGGATTCCCCCCAGCGCCAGCCGGACCGCACGAGGTAATTGGCGATCGAGGCGAGCACATCGGCGGGATCGTTCCAGATATCGCGCCTTCCATTGCCTTCGAAATCGACGGCATAGGCAAGATAGGAGCTCGGCATGAATTGGGGCTGGCCCATGGCGCCGGCCCAGCTTCCGAGCATCCCGCCCGGCGTGATATCGCCATGGGCGAGAATGTGCAGGGCTGCGATCAGCTCGGAGCGGAAATAGCTGCCGCGCCCGGCGCTATAGGCCAGTGTCGCGAGCGAGCGGACGACCTCGAAGCTGCCCTCGTCTCCGCCGAAATTGCTCTCGAGCCCCCAGATTCCCATCATCACCGCGGGCGAGGCGGGATAGACGCTCGTCACGCGGGCCAGGAGCTCGCGGTCCGCGGCATAAATGGACCTGCCCTGGGCGATCCGGCTGCTGGTCAGCGTGTCGGCCGCGTACTCGCTCCAGGTCAGGGTAAATTCGGGCTGATGCCGATCGAGGTCGAGAACCTTGGGATCCAGGGTCAGGCCCGAGAAGGCCGCATTCACGGTCGCCGCCGGCACGCCGGCGCGTTCAGCCTCGGCGCCGACGGAATCGAGAAAGCCCGCGAAGCCGTAATCGGCGGCGAACCCATGCCGGGCAAAAAGCAGCGGGGTGATGCCGAGCGCCATTCCGAGCGCGCGGCGACGGAGAATCGAGCGCATGTGCGGATTTCTGCCACGGGCCTGGACCGCGCCGCAATGCGGCGGTGGAGTCGGTCTGGAATCGGGACCTCGGCTTGAGCGAGAATGGGCGGCAGGCAACGGGGGAAACGACCGCCATGGGACTCACAAGGCAATTGTCCGATTTCACGGCGGGACTCGCTCTCGGGCGTCTGCCCGCCGGGGTGACTGAACGGGCGCGGTTCCTGGTGCTCGACCTCATCGGCAATATCGTCCGCGCCAGGGCAGAGGCGGAGAGCACGCCGGCGCTCCTCGCCGGTGCGCGCGCGCTCGGCCTCGGCGCCGGCAATGCCGGGGTGTTCGGCGATGCGGCCCGCTATGCGCCCGCCGGCGCGGCGCTGATCAACGGTGCGCTCGGCCATTCGCTCGATTTCGACGACACCCATGCCGCCGGCTGCCTCCATCCGGGCGTCACCGCGATTGCCGCAGCACTTTCCGCGGGCGAGATGGCCGGGGCCGCGGGAGCGGATGTGCTGGCGGGCATCGTCGCCGGATACGAGGTCTCGTGCCGGCTGGCGCTCGCCCTGCCAGCCGGCGAGCATTACGCGCGCGGATTCCATCCAAGCGCCACTTGCGGCGCCTTCGGAGCCGCGGCGGCGGCGGCACGCGCCTTCCGTCTGCCTGCCGAAGCGGTGGAGTCCGCTTTCGGGATCGCGCTCTCACAGACTTCTGGCAGCCTCGAGTTCCTGGTCAATGGCGCCTGGACGAAGCGCTTCCAGGTCGGCTGGGCGGCGATGAACGGACTCGCGGCCGCCTGCTTCGCCCGCGAGGGCTTCAAGGGGGCTTCGGAGGCTTTCGAGGGGCCGCACGGATTTCTCCGCGCCTATGCCCCCTCCCCGGCCCCGGCCCGCGCGACGGAGCGGCTCGGCGAGGTTTTCGAGCTGATGGCGACGGCAGTGAAACCCTATCCTTCCTGCCGTTTCGGTCACGCCGGGATCGATGCCGCGCTCGCGTTGAGGGAGGAGTTTTCGCTGCGGCCAGAGGAGATCGAAGCCGTGACGCTCGGGCTTTCCAGGGCGGGAATGCGGCTGATCGGCGAGCCGGGGGAAAAGAAGTCCGATCCCCGCAACGTGGTGGACGGACAGTTCAGCGGGCCGTTCGTGCTCGCCGTCGCGCTGACCACCGGCCGGATGGACTGGGACAGCTACCGCCTGCTCGATGATCCGGCCCTGCGCCGCCTTCTTCCTCGCATCGCCTGCGCCCACGACGATCAGATCGAGGCCGAGTTCCCGACGAACATGGCGGGCAAGGTCACGATCCGCGCCCGCGGACAGATTTTTGAAAAGACGGTGCGCGTGCCGAAGGGAGAGCCTGGCAATTTCCTGAGCGAGGCTGAGCTGCGCGGGAAATTCACAAGCCTCGCCGCGCCGGTTCTGAGGGCAGGTCCGACGGCGGCGCTGGCAGATGCGGCACTCGGGATCGCCGAGCTTCCCAATGTCGCCGGGCTCCTGCGCAAGGGCGTGCCCGAGGAAGCCGTTCGGCTCGCCGGCGAGTAACCCGCAAGTTCTTCTCCCGCGTGATTCGGACCTGCGGTGGTTCCACCCTTGGTCATCACGCTCTTTTGTCTTCCCGCGTGATTCACGCCTTCGGCGATCACGCTCTAACCGAGGCTTCGCGCCGCCATCTCGTGAACATTCTTGCTGAGACGCGGCGCGGCGAGGATGCGGCGCAGTTCCTCCTGCATCATTCGGCGCCGGTCCGCGGCGACCCGGCGCCACTGGCCGAGCGGGGAGACGAGACGAGCCGCCACCTGGGGGTTCATCGGATCGAGCCGGATGATGGTCTCGGCGAGCAGGCGATAGCCCGCGCCGGATGAGTCGTGAAAGCGTACCTGGTTTCCCTGCGAGAAACTGCCGATGAGCGCGCGGACACGGTTCGGGTTCTTGAGGTCGAAATCCGCATGGCGGGTGAGCGTCTCGACCGCCGCGACGGTGCCGGGCAAAGGCGAGGTCGCCTGGATCGCGAACCATTTGTCGAGCACGAGCGCATCCCCGCGCCAGGCCTTGTAAAACTCCTCAAGCGCGGCGTCGCGTTCCGGCGTGTCGAGCGTGGCAAGCACCGCGAGTGCGGCGAGCACGTCCGTCATGTTCTGCCCCGCTTCGAACTGCCGCATGGCGAGCGTCACTCCAAGCTTCGCATCCGCGGCAGCGAGATAGGCAAGCGCAGCATTGCGCAGCGCCCGCCTGCCGATCGCGAGCCCCTCGATCTCGTACGGTCCCGTATCGGTCAGCCGCTCATAGGTTGCGAGGAAATCCTTGTGCAACGCTCGGCCGATCGCGAGGCGCGCCGCCTCGCGCACGTCATGGATTCCGTCCGTATCGGCGGTTTCCATCTGATCGGCGAGGAACATTTCGCCCGGGAGCGCGACCGCTTCGGCGGCAAGCGCCGGGTCTTCGCCGGCGCGGGCAAGCGAAGCCGCCACCGGATCGATCAGCGACGCGGGCACGGATGGCGCTTCACCACGCCGCCGCGCCTCGACCATCTCAAGCAGCAGGTCCGTCGCATGAAGCTGACCGGCATCCCAGCGGGTGAAAGGATCCGGATCATGCGCGGCGAGCAGCAGAAGCTCGGTGCGCGAAAGACCCGCAAGCCTCACAGGCGCCGAAAAGCCGCGGAGCACGGACGGCACCGGCTTCGCCGGGACACCGAGGAAAATGAATTCACACTCGGCCTGCTCGGCGAGCAGCACACGCGTGCCTGTCCGCGCGGCCGGTTCGCCTTCAAGCCGCGTCGGCAATTCCGCCCCGTCCGGGCCGAGCAGTCCCATGGCGAGCGGGACCACCAGCGTCTCCTTCTCCGGCTGACCCGGTGTCGGCGGCGTCTGCTGTGCCACGCGCAGCCGATAGCGCCGCGTTTCGGAATCGTACTCGCCTGTGACGGTGAGCTCCGGCGTTCCGGCCTGATGATACCAGCGCCGGAAGCGGCGGAGATCGACGCCCGAGGCATCCTCCATCGCGGCGACGAAATCCTCGATCGTGACGGCGTGGTTGTCGTGGCGGGCGAAATAGAGATCCATGCCGCGGCGGAACGCCACCTGCCCGATGATCGTTGCCATCATGCGGATGACTTCGGCGCCCTTGTTGTAAACTGTTGCAGTATAGAAATTGTCGATCGCGATATAGCGGTCCGGCTGCACGGGATGGGCGAGCGGACCGGCATCCTCGCGGAACTGTCCGGCGCGCAGCTCGCGCACGTCGCTGATCCGCTTCACCGCGCGGCTGCCCTGGTCCATCGAGAATTCCTGGTCGCGATAGACCGTGAGCCCTTCCTTCAGCGAAAGCTGGAACCAGTCACGGCAGGTGACGCGATCGCCGGTCCAGTTGTGGAAATATTCGTGTGCGATCACGCCTTCGATGCGCTGATAGTCGGTGTCTGTCGCACTCGCTGGATCGGCGAGCACATAGCGCGTGTTGAAGATATTGAGGCCCTTGTTCTCCATCGCCCCCATGTTGAAATCCGAGACGGCGGCAATATTGAAGATGTCGAGATCATATTCGAGACCGAACACCGCCTCGTCCCATGCCATCGCCTTCTTGAGCGAGTGCATCGCATGCAAGCAGCGATGCTCGTCTCCCGAGCGCACCCAGATCGCAAGCTCCACCGGCCGGCCGGAGCGCGTCGTGAAACGATCCTTCACCGCGACCAGCGCGCCCGCCACCAGCGCGAAGAGATAGCTTGGTTTCGGATGTGGATCGGTCCAAGTGATCCGGTGCCGCCCAACGCCGATCGGCTCGGCCCCGGAAGGGTTGCCGTTCGAGAGCATGACGGGATAACGCGCCGCGTCGGCGATGATCGTGGTGGTGAAGCGCGCCATCACGTCCGGCCGGTCCGGGAAATAGGTGATGCGGCGAAAGCCTTCGGCCTCGCATTGGGTGAAGAAGCCGCCATTCGAGACATAGAGGCCGGAGAGCGCGGTATTCTCGGCTGGGGCGATCTCCGTCTCGATCTCGAGCGTGAAGGATGACGGCGGGTCGGCGAGAATGAGATCCCCATCCTCGATCCGCCAGCGATTCGCGCTGATCCTCTCCCCATTGAGTGCGATCTCATGCACGAGCTGGCCGTTGCCATCGAGCCGGAGCGGCGTGTCGCTTGCCGCTTCTTCGGGATTGCGGCGCAGGACCAGAACCGAGCGGACCCTCGTGGCCGCCGGATCGAGATCGAATGTCAGATCCACGCGATCGACGAGGAACGCGGGCGGACGATAATCGGAAAGGCGCGTCTCCCGTGGCGAGGGCGGGGCGGAGAGGGCGGCGTTCTCGGGATTGTCGGGCATCGGCGGCTCCCTTGCGCTCGCTCGGGGTATAGGGCGGATCGGCGCGGGCGAAAATCGCCGCCACCGAACGGCATCATGCAATTGTCACACTATCGACGTCATCGGGCGAGAGGTATACGGCCGCGTTTCGCGACTCCGGGGCACTGTGCTGAAATGACTATCAGCACCCGTCGGGTGACAGAAATCGCGGCCTGTGCGAAAGGCGAGCCGCCGATGGCAACCGAATGGAAAAGCTGTGACGCGCGAGCCTGAGATCAGTTTCGTCGTGCCCGCGTACAACGAGGAAGCGTTGCTGCCGCGCTGCCTCGAAGCCATCGCCGCCGAGATCGCGCGCAACGATGTTCCTGCGGAAATCATCGTCGTTGACAATGCGAGCACGGACGGCACCCAGGAGGTTGCGCGCGCCGTGCCTGGCGTGCGCCTGGTTGAGGAGACGGAGCGCGGGCTCGTTCCGGCGCGCCGCGCCGGGTATCATGCCGCCCGTGGCCGGCTGGTCGCCAATATCGATGCCGATACCATCATCCCGGAAGGCTGGCTCGAGCGCGCACGCACCGAGTTCGGCCGCAATCCGGACCTGGTCGGGCTCAGCGGCCCTTACATCTATTACGATTCGCCGCGCTCTGTGCGGGCCGCCGCAGCCTGTTTCTATCGCGCGGCCTTTGTCGCCTATGTCGTCGTGCGGTTCATCATGCATGCCGGATCGATGATGCAGGGGGGGAACTTCATCGTGCGGCGGGACGCGGTCGCGCGTGCCGGCGGCTTCGATTCCGAGTTCCGCTTCTATGGCGAGGATACGGATCTTGCGCGCAGGCTGAGCAAGGTCGGCGCCGTCAAATTCTCCTTCCGGCTCTGCGCGCTTTCCTCTGGCCGCCGCTTTGCCGGTGAAGGCATGGTGCGTGTCGGCCTCACCTACACCGCCAATTTCTTCTGGGCGACCTTCCGCAGGCGCCCCTTCACCGAGGCCTGGGAAGATTACCGCGACGAGAGGCCTGCCCCAGGACCATAAAGCGAGATGACCGCAGGTGGAGCGACCGCAGGTCTGAATCACGCTGGAAAACACATGGCGAGAGCGGGATCCGTGAGCGCGAGCGAACGCATCCTGCTGGAGGCGTCACCTCACAAGGCGGCGCGCAGCACTTCCGCGATGCGTGCAATATCCGCGTCTTCCAGACCGGGGTGCATCGGCAGCGCAAGGATGCGCGTGGCGATTTCCTCCGAGACGGGAAGCGGTGCACCGTCATGCTGCGCCTGATAGGCAGGCTGGAGATGCAGCGGGCGTGGGTAGTAGATATTGCTGCCGATGCCGGCCTCCTTGAGCGCTGCCTGAACATTGGCGCGTGCCTCGGGCGCCGGCAGCAGCACTGAATAGATCGCCCAGACGCTCGTGCTTTCGGGCATTCGCGCGGGAGTTTCGACGATGCCGGCAAGATGGCGCTCATAGGCGCGGGCGACCCGCTCGCGTGCCGCGAGCGCGTCATCGAAGACTGTGAGCCGGGCAAGCAAGGCAGCTGCCTGCAGCGTATCAAGCCTGCCATTGATGCCGATGCGCAGCACTTCGTAACGCGTATCGCCTTCGCCGTGAGAACGGAGGCTCCGGTAAAGCGCGGCGCGCGCGTCGCTCTCGGTGAAGAGTGCGCCGCCATCGCCAAGCCCGCCGAGAGGTTTGGTCGGGAAGAAGCTGACCGCGGTCGCGTCCGCGAACGTGCCGAGCGGGCGGCCTTGCAGCGTCGCGCCAAAGCTCTGCGCGCAATCATCAAGCGTGAAGAGCCCCGTCTTTTCGGTGATCGCGTTGAGCGCCACCCAATTGGCCGGCTGACCGAAGAGATCGACGCCGATGAGCGCGCGCGGGCGGAATTTTCCCGCCGCCTTCACGAAAGCGATACGGCGCTCAAGATCCGCCGGATCGATCTGGAAGGTGCGGGGATCGATATCGACAAAGACAGGCTTCGCCCCGAGCAGCAGCGGCACCTCGGCGGTGGCCGTATAGGTGAAGGCGGGCAGGAAGACGGCATCCCCTGCCCCGATTCCCTCCGCCATCAGCGCGATCACGAGCGCATCGGTGCCGGAGCTTACACCCACACAATGTTTTGCACCGCAATAGGCGGCAAGCTGCCTCTCAAGCTCGGCCACTTCGGGGCCGAGGATGAACTGGCCATGGGCGAGGACAGCATCGAGCCGGCGGCGAAGCTCGACGGCGAAGCTCGCCTGCTCGGACTTGATATCGAAGAGCGGCAAAGGCCGCAGCTTGGCATCCATGGGTGCATCCATGCGATCGGCCCTTCCCAGATGATGGTGTGCCAACGACGCCGGCAGTCTCAGGCGGCGACCTGCATTTCCCCGAGATAAGCCTCGCGGATCAAGGGGTTCTCGCGCAATTCCTTGGCCGTTCCCGAAAGTACCACCTGGCCTGTCTGCACGACATAGGCGCGATTGGCGACCGAGAGCGCCATCGAGGCATTCTGCTCGACCATGAAGATCGTCGTGCCCTGGCGGTTGATCTCCTGGATGATCTCGAAAGTCTGCTCGACGAAGATGGGAGCAAGGCCCATCGAAGGCTCGTCCATGCAGATCAACCGCGGCCGCGCCATCAGCGCCCTGCCGATCGCGACCATCTGCTGCTCGCCGCCCGAAAGCGTTCCGGCAAGCTGATTGCGGCGCTCCTTGACGCGCGGGAAGAGCGAATAAACGCGCTCGAGATCCTCGTCGAACTCGGCGCCGTGCGAGCGGAGATAAGCCCCCATCTCGAGATTCTCGAACACCGTCATGCGCGGGAAGAGACGCCTTGCCTCAAGCACCGGGGCGATGCCGCGGCGCACGCGCTCAGAGGTTGGCAGCCGTTCGATCGGCTCTCCATCGAAGATGATACTGCCGCGCGTGGGCCGGACCACGCCCATGATCGTCTTCATCGTCGTCGATTTGCCGGAAGCGTTGCCTCCGAGCAGGCAGACGATCTCGCCCTTGTCGATCGCGTAATTGACCTGCTTCAGGACGTGCAGGTCGCCGTAGTAGGTGTCGATATCGCGGAACTCAAGCAGCAATGCCCGCACTCCCGGCCTGCGCGTTGCGCCCGAGATAGGCACGCAGCACTTCCTCGTTCCGGCGCACCTCCTCCGGCCTACCCTCGGCGATTTTCTCGCCATGATCGAGCACGACGACGGTATCGGCAAGCCGCACCACCACGTCGAGCTTATGCTCGATCACGATAATGGTAAGGCCGAGCTTGTGCAGCGCCTTGATCTGCTCCGCAAGCTCCAGTGTCTCCGCCGGGTTCATGCCGGCTGTCGGCTCATCGAGGAGGAGGATGCGCGGGTTCGAGGCGAGCGCACGCGAAACCTCCACCCGGCGGCGGTTGGCGTAGGAGAGCGCGCTCACATTCTGGGCGGTGCGCGGGACGAGGCGGTTGCCGAAATTGGCGATGATTTCGAGCACCCGTTCACGCGCCCGCTTTTCCTCCGCTTTCGCGCCCGGCAGGTGCAGGACCGCGCCGAACGGCCCGGTGCGCAGCCGGGAATGCTGGCCGATCAGCACATTCTCCATCACCGTGAGGTTGGTGAAGAGGCGGAGATTCTGGAAGGTGCGGGCGACACCTTTCGCCGCGATGGCATGCGGCTTGAGACCGAGAATTTCCTCGCCATAGAGCTGGATGCTGCCTAATTCGGCACGCGTGAGGCCGGTGATGACATTGAAGAGGGTCGATTTGCCGGAGCCGTTCGGGCCGATCACGGCGACCACGCCACCCGCCGGCACGGTGATGTCCACCGATTTGAGCGCGACCAGGCCGCCGAAGCGGACCGTCACTCCCTTGATCTCGAGCGCTGCGACGGCGCTGCTCGTGCCTGCGCCGATCCCGCTCAGCATGAAACCGCTCGACTGGCCGACCTGTGCGTTCTGCTGGTCGAAGCTCAGCGCCGCCTGCTTGCGGGTTGCCGGGATAAGTCCCTCGCGCCGGAACAGCATCATGGCGACGAGGATGATGCCGAAGATGAGCTCGGTCGCCTGTTCCAGATGGACGTTCTGGAGGAACCCGATACCGGTCCATTGGCCGAAGGCGCTGATCCAGCCCGAGAGGTCCGGCAGGAACCAGGATTGCAGGAGCTGGAGGATCATGGCGGCGACCACCACACCCCAGACGCTGCCCATGCCGCCAAGCACGACCATGACGAGAATCATCACCGAGACAGGGAACATGAACATGTCCGGTGTCGCGCTCTGCAGCTTGGCAATGTAGAAGCAGCCGGTCATGCCGGCGAAACCGGCACCGGTGGCGAAGGCAAGGAGCTTGTAGCGCACGAGGTCGATGCCCATCGCCGAGGCCGCGACCTCATCGTCACGCAAGGCCATCCAGGCCCTGCCGATCCGCGAATCGCGGAGACTGATGCTGACGAACATCAGCAGCACCACCAGCGCGAGCACCACGTAATAATAAGGCTCCGCCCAGATGCCGAAGCTCCAGCCGAAAAGCCGTGGAGGCGCGGCGCCGTTGAGGCCGGCCGCGCCATTTGTGAGCCATGTCCAGTTGCGGGCGATGATCGGCACGATCTCGCCGAAGCCGAGCGTCACGATCGCGAGGTAATCGCCGCGGAGCCGGAGCGTCGGCGCGCCGAAGAGAACGCCGAAAAAGGCGGCGATAACGGCGGAAAGCGCGAGCGCCAGCCAGAACGAGACGGTGAAATGCACCACCGTGGCATCACCGAGGCTCGCTTTCTGGACGAGATCGAGCCAGGCGAAAGGTACCCAGAACCCACTCCAGGGGGGATGAATCTGCCATGAGGAGAGAATGCCGTACGTATAGGCCCCGATCGCGAAGAAGGCGGCGTAGCCGAGATCAAGCAACCCCGCGAAGCCGACGACGATATTGAGGCCAAGGGCGAGGGTGGCGAAAGCGAATGCGTTCGCCATGGCATCGATATTGGCATCGTTGCCGTTGACGATCGGGAAAAGCAGCGCCGCCACCAGGACCAATGCGCTCAGCGCGCGCTGGCGCGGCACGGTGAGGAACCGTGTCCGCACATTCGCCGCGGCGATGCCGGCGTCTGCCGTGGTTCCCGAGGCCATGACCGACCGCGCCTCCTTCAGGATTTGTTGGGCGCCATGGTGCCGAGGAGCCCGGTTGGGCGAAACACCAGCACAAGCACTAGGATCGAAAAGATGATGACATCCGTCCAGGCGACGGCGATGAATTGCCCGCCGAGGGACTCGATAAGGCCGATGATGACACCACCCAGCATCGCGCCCGGGACATTGCCGATGCCGCCGAGCACCGCGGCGGTGAAGGCCCGCAACCCCGCAGTGTAGCCGATCATGAAGCTCGTGAAATTGTAGTAGAGGCCGAAGGCGAGGCCGGCCGCGCCGGCGAGCGCGGAGCCGGCGAAGAAGGCAACGACGATCACCCGATCGACATCGACACCCATCATCCGCGCCGCCTCGGGATCCTGTGCGGTCGCGCGCATCGCCTTGCCGAGCTTGCTCTTCTGCACGAAAAGCCAGAGACCCACCATGAGCACCGCCGAGACGATCCAGATCAGGAGCACGCGCAGATCCATCACAGCGCCATCGATATGGAAGCGGACCTCAGGCAGCGGGTTCGGGAAATTCTTGGTATCGGCCCCGGCGCCAAGCAGGATCACATTGAAAAGGATATAGGAGACGCCGATGGTGGTGATCATCGCCGTCGTCCCCTTGATCCCGCGCAGCGGACGCAGCGAGTAGCGCTCGATGATCACGCCAAGCACGCCGCCGGCAAGCATGCTGACGATGAGCGCCACGAGCAACGCTCCGACAAGGGGAAGTCCGGTCAGAATCACGCTCTGACCGGACAACCCGAAAGCCTGCAGCACCCACATGCCGACAAAGGAGCCAATCATAAACACATTGAAATGTGCGAAGTTGATCAGCTCCATGATGCCGTAGACGAGCGTGAAGCCGAGCGCCAGCAGCGCGTACATCCCGCCCAGGCTCAGCCCATTGATCACCTGCTGGATGACCAGGGTAGTTTCGGACATGTTCGGCCGTCTCCCGGACGTTTCGCCTACGGTTTCGTCAGCGCGCCGCGTTCAGCTCGTGGGAGCCACCCCGATATATTTGAACTGGTGGATGGTGTCGTCGAGCGGGTATTTTTTGTTCTCCGTCACCTGAAAGATGCTGACCGTTCGATCGAGGATGTCGCCATTCTGGTCGAACTGCACCGTGCCCTGCAGCGTCTGGGTCTTCGAATTCTGGATGGCATCGCGCACCGTGGCCCGCGTTACTGGCTTGCCGGCATTCACGAGGCTTGCGACCGCGTTGATGATGACAAGCCCAGCGTCATAGGACGTGATCGAATAGTCCGAAGGCAGAATATGGTAGGTTGACTGGAAGAGTTCGACGAACGGCTGCACCTTCGGATCCTCGGTCAGGTGCGGACCGGCGATCGTGCAGTACCAGCCCTCGGCCGCCGGGAAACCGACGCCGGTCAGCATCTGCGGGTCGTAAAGCCCGTCGCCGCCACCTTTCGGCATCGCCTGCGGCAGGATGCTATAGGCCTGCTTCACCAGCTTGGCGCCGGCAAGCATGACGCCGCCATAATAGAGTGAATCCGGATTCGTCGCCTTGATCTTGGTAAGAGAGACCGTGTAGTCGGCCTCTTTCGGGTCGAGCCGGTCGCGGCCGAGCACCTTGATGCCCTTCTCCTTCGCCCGTGCCTGGAACGTATCGGCGATGCCCACGCCATAGGCGCCCGAATCGTCGAGCACGTAGACGGACTTCACCTTGAGCACGTCTGCATAATAGTTCGCCAGCGCCGGACCCTGGTAAGCGTCGGTCGTGAGGGTTCGGAAATAGATCGCCTTGCCCGAGGGATCGAATTCCGCGGCGAATTTCGGATTGGTGATGTCGGGATTGGTCGAGGACGGCGTGATGATGGCGAGGTCGCCCTCGCTCAGGATCGGTGCCATCGCCTTGCCGGCGCCGCTCATTTGCGGTCCGATCGCGGCCAACACATCGGGATCGGCGACAAAGGCGCGGGCATTGGTCGCCGCCTGCGCGGGATCGTACTGGCCGGCGGTCGCGGTGGCGTCGTTCATCACCATCGGAACAAGCTTATAGCCCTTGATCGTGCCGGCATCGTTCGCCTGCTGGATGGCAAGCAGAGCGCCGTCCTTCATTTGCGCGGCGCTTTGCGCATCAGCGCCGGTGAGCGAAAAATCAATACCGATCTTGATCACCTTGTCGGCCGCCAGCGCCGGTCGGAGACCGGCTCCGATCAGCGTGGTCGAGGCCGCTGCGCCGGCAATCAGCTTGCCGGCGGAACGCCGTGTCAGCATAGCTACCCCCCTTGGTGAAACTCCAGCCTCTCCGTTTAAGCAAGACAGAGGCCAACTTGTCACTAATCTGTTTTGCGCTGCTTGCATAGCGAAACGGCAGCCAGCGCCGGCGCCTGTCCCCCGGCCAGAACATGCGGAAACCGCGGGAACGACCAATTCGCAGACCATATATTTTCCATACTTTATCTGTATAGAGAGTAGGGAGATCAACGCCCGAATCGCGCCCCCTGTCAGAGTCCGGGGCCATCGGAAGGCCAAGCCGTGAGAATTCCTGCACCCCGGCAAAGAGCACGCAAGATCCGCAAGTTGACGAATGATGCCGCGACTTTGAAGTGATGCCGCAAGGGGTTGCAGGATCGCCTTGCACAATATCGAAGCAGACTGGCCGATCGCGAAGCAGATTCCGGCATCGGGCCCTGGCGCAGCCACCCTCGCCAGATCGTGAACCGAAGGCTAGAACCGGACCGCCGGGTCAAGCCTGGAGCCGACGACGAGGAGGTGCGCGATCGCAATGCTGAAGCCTGAGACCCTGCACCAGCTCCGCGAGGCAAGCACTGCCACCCTCACCACTCAGCTCTTCCGCCGCGGCTTCCGCAATCTCTTCATGCAGGGCATCCACCCCCTCTCACCGCCGCGCCGCAACCTCGTCGGCCCGGCCTTCACCCTCCGTTACATTCCCGCGCGCGAGGATCTCGACGTGATCGAAGCCTATGCCGATCCCAAGCACCCGCAACGCAAAGCGATCGAGACCATGCCGGAGGGGCATGTCCTGGTGATCGATTGCCGCGGCGATGCGCGCGCCGCTTCCGCCGGCCATATCCTTCTCACCAGGCTTGCCGTGCGCGGCGCGGCCGGCTTCGTCTCCGACGGCGGCGTGCGCGATTCCGCGCCCATCGCGGCAATGGATTTTCCGGTCTTCTGCGCCGGCCCGTCGGCGCCGCTCGGCCTGATCGCGCATCATGCGGCCGAGTTTGGCGTTGCCATCGGCTGCGGTGGCGTCGCTGTCTTCCCGGGTGACATCATCGTGGGCGATGCCGACGGGGTGGTGGCGATTCCGGCGGCGATCGCCGCAGAGGTCGCCGCCGATGCCGCCGCGCAGGAGGCGATGGAGGAGTTCATCCAGAAGCGCGTCGCCAGTGGCGCAACTCTGCCGGGCACCTATCCCCCGAGCGAGGAGACACGCGCAGCCTACGCTGTCTGGCAGAAAACACACGTACGCGGCTGACGGAGAATGACGATGGAACGGATCAGCGCCGGCGGGCTCGCCGTGGCCCGCCCACTCTTCGATTTCGTGAACGCGGAGGCACTGCCGGAAACCGGCATCACCGCGTCTGCGTTCTGGGATGGGCTTGGCCGCCTCATCGGCGAGTTTGCCGGCACCAACCGCGCCCTGCTCGAGCGCCGGGATGCATTGCAGGAGCGGATCGACGACTGGCACCGCGCCAAGCGCGGCAAGCCCTTCGACGAAGCCGCCTATGCCGCGTTCCTGCGGAAGATCGGCTATCTCCTGCCGGAACCGGCGGATTTCACCATCACCACACGGGGTGTCGATCCCGAGATTGCCGAGATGGCGGGGCCGCAGCTCGTGGTGCCGGTGATGAACGCGCGCTACGCGCTCAATGCCGCCAATGCGCGCTGGGGCAGCCTCTATGATGCGCTCTATGGCACCGATGCGCTGCCCGAGGATGATGGCGCAACGCGGGGCCCAGGCTACAATCCGGCGCGCGGGGCGCGCGTGATCGCCCGCGGCCGACAGATTCTCGACCAGGTGGCGCCGCTATCCTCCGCCAGCCATGCCGACCTCGCGGCCTATCAGGTCGAGCGTGGAGCGCTCGTCGGCGTCCGCGAGGATGGGCAGAAGACCACGCTCGCCCGGCCCGAACAGTTCGTGGGCTATCGCGGCGACCCGACCCACCCCGACAGCGTGCTGCTTAGCAACCACAAGCTGCATGTCGAAATCCGCATCGATCCCGCCCATCCCATCGGCCGGACCGATCGCGCTCACATCGCCGATATCCTGCTCGAGGCGGCGATCACCACCATCGTCGATCTCGAGGATTCGATCGCCGCGGTCGATGCCGAGGACAAGGTTGCCGCCTATCGCAGCTGGCTCGGGCTGATGCGCGGCACGCTCACCGCGCGCTTCGAGAAGGACGGCCGCGCGGTCGATCGCGCGCTGGCGCCGGACCGTACCTACGCGTCCCCCGACGGCACGTCCTTTGCCTTGCCCGGGCGCAGCCTCATGCTCGTGCGCAATGTCGGACACCATATGATGACGGACGCCGTGCTTGACGGGGCGGGCAAGGAGATCCCGGAAGGCATCCTGGACGCCGCGGTGAGCGTCGTGATCGGAATGCATGATTTGCGCGGGAACGCCCCGCGCCGCAACAGCCGCGCCGGGGCGATCTACATCGTCAAGCCCAAGATGCACGGGCCCGATGAGGTTGCCTTCACCAATGCGCTGCTCGGCCGCGTCGAGGAAATGCTGGCGCTGCCGCGCAACACGGTGAAGATGGGCATCATGGACGAGGAGCGGCGCACCACGGTGAACCTCAAAGCCTGCATCCAGGCGGCATCGGAGCGGGTGGTCTTCATCAATACGGGCTTCCTCGACCGCACAGGGGACGAGATTCACACCTCGATGGAAGCCGGGCCGATGATCCGCAAGAACGACATGCGGCGCGCACCCTGGATGCTCGCCTACGAGGACTGGAATGTTGATGTCGGCCTCGCCTGCGGCCTTGCCGGCAAGGCCGAGATCGGGAAGGGCATGTGGGCGATGCCAGACCGGATGGCGGACATGCTGGCCCAGAAGATCGCCCATCCAAAGGCGGGCGCGAACACGGCCTGGGTTCCCTCGCCCACCGCGGCAACGCTGCACGCGCTTCATTATCACGCCGTGGACGTTGCCGAGCGCCAGGCGGAGCTCACGGGCAAGAAACGGGCGAAGCTTGCCGATCTCCTCATCATTCCGACCGCGGACGGGACCAACTGGTCGGCCGAGGCCGTGCAGGAAGAGCTCGACAACAATGCCCAGGGCATCCTCGGCTATGTCGTGCGTTGGATCGACCAGGGGATCGGCTGCTCGAAAGTGCCGGACATCCACGATGTCGGGTTGATGGAGGATCGCGCGACGCTGCGTATTTCGAGCCAGCACATCGCCAACTGGTTGCATCAGGGGATCGTCTCGCGCGAGCAGGTGTTGGCGACGATGCAGCGCATGGCCGCCGTGGTGGACCGGCAGAACACAGACGATCCGGCATACCGGCCGATGGCTCCCGGATTCGATGGGCCGGCCTTCCGCGCTGCCTGCGACCTCGTCTTCAAGGGCCGCGAGCAACCGAACGGCTATACGGAATGGATCCTGCACCGCTATCGGCGGGAGGCGAAGGGCTTGGCTTGAGGGCAGCGGACGTGCTGCGCACACCGAATCTCGTCCTCCTGGCCTCCGCATTGACCGAGGCGTGCCAGGATCTCTATGCGCGGCGCCTCGCCGCCACACTCGACGTGCCCGTGCAGAGCCTCGCCGGCCGTACGCCGCTCGCTGACGAAGCCGCCTATACGGCCGCGCGCGCGGCCTGGGAAGGGCTGGATGCGGAGACACGGCCGCTGATCGCCCTTTCGGTTCTGCCTGCCTTCGCGCCTTTTGCATCACAGCTCGGCGCGCGGCGCGCCGTGGTGCTGGCCCATCAGCCGCTCGCCGAGGCTTCGGGCCTGCCCGAGGCGGAGCGCGAATGGCTGGCGGTTGCCGAGCGTCAGGTGCTGGCATTCTCTCCCGATCTCATCGCCAGCAGCGAAGCGGCGGCCGAGGCGATTGTCCGGGAAGCGGCGGTGCCGCGCGGGCGGATCACTGTTATCGCCCCGCCCACGCCGGCGCTTGCCCGCGTTCGCGGATCGGGCGGGCCGAACGTGCGAATCCTCGCCAAAGGCGCGCTTCTGGGGGCGAGCGCGCACGAGGTCTTGCTCACCGCGCTCGCCGGGCTTGCCGATCTCGACTGGCAGCTCTGCATTGCTGGCGCCGCGCCGGACGCGGATTATGCGACCTCGCTCATGCGGCTCGTCGGTGAACTCGGACTCGTCTCCCGGGTACGCTTCGCGCAGCCGACGGCGGATGCCACAGAGCATGAGGCTCTATGGCAGGCGACGGACCTCTTCGCGCTCGCCGCAACCGGGCCTGGCTATCGCATGGAAGTTGCCGCGGCGCTCAAGCGCGGCGTGCCGGTCGCCATCTGCGGCGACCCGGCGACAGCTCCCGAAATTCCACCGGAAGCGGGCGCGATCGCCCCGCCCGGCGATCATGCGCAGCTTGCCAAGGTGCTCAGACGGCTCGTCTTCGATGGCGCGCTCCGGCGCGAGATGGCCGAGGCGGCTTGGCGCGCGGGCTCCGCCTTGCCGCAGGGAGAGGCGGCAGCCGCGCGTCTGGCCGCGGCACTCGGCTAGAGTGCGATGAGTTCAGATCGTCGCGCTCTGGTTTTCCCCCGGATCCATTTGATGGCTTCCCCTTGGGCTTTGGCGGATTGCCCCGCGAGTCCGCCAAAGCCATATTGATCTCATGCCACTGCTCGGAGCCATCGCCGACGATTTCACGGGCGCCACCGATCTCGCCGGCATGCTCGTAAAGGGCGGCATGCGCACGGTGCAGATGATCGGCGTGCCATGCCGCGGGGAGAGTGTGGCGGACTACGACGCTGTCGTGGTTTCACTCAAGTCGCGCACCGCGCCGGTAGATTTTGCATGCGCGCAGAGCCTTGCCGCGCTTGCCTGGCTTCGCGCCACCGGCTGCCAACAATTCTTCTTCAAATATTGCTCGACGTTCGACAGCACCGATCAGGGAAATATCGGGCCCGTGGCCGATGCCTTGCTCCAAGCGCTCGGGGCGCGCTTCGCGCTCGCCTGTCCGGCCTTTCCGGCGAATGCCCGCAGCGTCTATCAGGGTCACCTCTTCGTCGGTGCGAAGCTGCTCAGCGAGAGCGGCATGGAGAATCATCCGCTGACACCGATGCGTGATCCGAACCTCGTGCGCGTGCTCGGGCGGCAGACTCGAGGGGGTGTCGGGCTCGTGCCCTATGTCACGGTTGCCAAAGGTGCTGCCGCCATCGCGGCCGAGATGGAAGCGCTCGAGGCAGCCGGGCAGCGCTATGCGATCGTCGATGCGGTGAGCGAGAAGCACTTGCTTGCGATCGGCGAAGCGGCGGCGGACCACAAGCTGATCACCGGCGGCTCGGGCATCGCGATGGGCCTGCCCGAGAATTTCCGCCGTGCCAGCCTGCTGCCGGCTGCCGTCGGGGCCAAGGCGGCGCAACTGCCCGAGGTTGGAGGTCATGCCGCGATCCTCGCCGGGTCGTGCTCACCCGCGACACTCGCTCAGATCGCCGAGGCGACGGACCTGCCACGCTTGCAGCTCGATCCGCTGGTCACTCCTGATGCGGAACGATTGGCCGAAGAGGCTCTCGCCTGGATAGAAGGGAGGCTCGGCGCGGTGCCGATCCTGATCGCCGCCTCGGCGCCCCCTGAACAAGTCGCAGCCCTGCAGGCGCGACTTGGGCGTGAGCGCGCGGGCGCGCTCATCGAGGCAACGCTGGCAACGATTGCCGAGAGGCTTGTCGCACGCGGCGTGCGTCGCCTCGTGGTGGCTGGCGGCGAGACATCGGGCGCGGTGGTCGCCCGCCTTGGTGTTCGCCGCCTCACGATCGGCGAAGAGATAGCTCCGGGCGTGCCTTGGACCTTCGCCGAAGGCGCCGGACCAGACCTGCTGCTCGCGCTCAAGTCCGGCAATTTCGGCGCCCGCACCTTCTTCCGCGATGCCTTCGCGAGGCTCGCCAAGCGCTGATCCCAGCCGGCCGCGCAGCAAGACCAAGATGGCTTCTGGTGGAATCGCGGCAATCCGCGAAGGGGTTCCGCGCCGGCAAATCGGCGGGAAGGCCCGACGCCTGGCAGTCCACCAAAGCCCAAAGGGAAGCCATCAAATTGATCGAGAAAGCAAATCCAGAGCGCGTTGACCTGAAATCATCACGCTCTCAAGCGGGCTGAGATCGCCCGGGCTGCCCCATCCCGCTCTTGGTCATTGTTCTAAAGCGTGGCTCAGACCTGCGGTGATTCCACCTTCGGTCGTCACACTCCAGGGCCGGAATCCCATGTCTGTCCCGTCTTCAAAAAAGAAGGGCGCCGAGAGGCGCCCTTCCAAAGTCTCGAAGAACGGGCGCTTCTCAGCCCATCTCGTCGGTCTCGGTCGAGAAGGATTCCATCATGGCAGGCGCCGCGGCAGCCTTGCGCGCGCGGCGCACTGGCGCCTTGCGCGCCTTCTTCGCCACCTTGCGGGCAGGGGCCTTGCGAGCGGCCGTCTTGCGCCGGGCCGTCTTCTTTTTCGCGGCGACCTTGCGTGTGGTCGTCTTGCGGGCGGCGGTCTTGCGCCGGGTCGTCGTCTTCTTCGCGGCGACCTTGCGCGTCGCCGTCTTGCGGACAGCGGTCTTGCGCCGGGTCGTCTTCTTCTTCGCCGCAGCCTTGCGCGTCGTCGAACGTATCGCCATTGCCTGAGCGCGCGGCGGCTTGGCGCCGGTTTCTTCGTTGCTCACGTGATGAAGCTCCTTTGTGCGTTGGGGTAGGACAATGGCCGGGCCGAGCCATCACAGGGCTGGGCAATCCGGCCACCGCGGGCAATCGCGTCACTGACACGAAGACCCGCGGCCAATCCGGCGGTCCGATGCGAGCAAGGCCCCGGCACACGAACAAAGCAAAGAAGCGCGGCGACCGCGCCCTCGCCTGCCGTGACTGCCGACCGTTCTCCGATCATGGTTCAGACTCCGCCACGCGGTTCGCGCTGCCTTGTCTGAACGGGCCTGCGGTCCATGGACCGTCCTTCCTCGATGCGTGCATCCGCGAATTCTAGTTCGCGCGTGTGCGAATCGGCCGCGGGCACAGCGACTCCGCTATTCCGCTTATGACCATCGCATGTCAAACAAAAAGCAACCGTTGCCGAGCGGTTCCGATCATTTTTTCCGAATCTTGGCGCGGCGAGACCGTATGGCGCGTGTTTCAACGCTCTCGCATGGACAGCACAGGACGCTGTGCCGCGCCGGTATAGACCGAGAGCGGACGGATCAGCCGGTTATCGGCAACCTGCTCGAAGATGTGCGCCGCCCATCCGGAGAGGCGCGCGGCGACGAAGATCGGGGTGAACATCGGGATCTCGAATCCCATCAGGAAATAGGCAGGGCCGGCAGGAAAATCGAGGTTGGGATGGATGTTTTTCCGCTCCAGCATCTCGGCGGCGAGGATCCGGCTGATCTCCATCCAGCGCGTGTCGCCAACCACCGCGGCCATCTTCTCGGCATATTTGGTCATCGTTGGAACCCGTGAATCGCCGCTCTTATAGACGCGGTGGCCGAAGCCCATCACCAGTGCGCGGTGATCGAGGCGATCATTGATCCAGCCATATGCCCGCTCGGGCGAGCCGATCTCCTGAAGCATGCGCATCACTGCCTCGTTGGCCCCGCCGTGGAGCGGGCCCTTAAGCGCGGCAATGGCGGCGGTGATGGCGGCGTGGATATCCGCCTCAGTGGAAGCAACGGTGCGGGCAGTAAAGGTGGAAGCGTTGAAACTGTGCTCGGCGTAGAGGATGAGCGAGACATCGAAGGCCTTGACCACCTCCGGCGCTGGCACCTTGCCGAAGCACATATGGAAGAAATTCTCGGCGAACGTGAGCTCGGCACGCGGGGAGAGCACCCGAAGCCGATGGCCGAGGCGGTGATGCGCGGCGATCGCGGTTGGAATTTTCGCCAGCAGGCGCAAGGCTTTCCGCCGCGTCGCCTCGGGCGAATTGTCGGCCGTCTCCGGATCTTCGAGACCCATGAAGGAGACCGCCGTGCGGATCGCATCCATCGGGTGGCTGCGGCGCGGAAAGGTGCCGGTGGCCGTGCGCAGGCGAGGCGTGATCCGCCGCTCAGCGCGCTCTTCCTTCTCGAAGGCGGCAAGCTGGCGGCGATTCGGCAGCTCACCGTTCCACAGCAGATAGACGACCTCCTCGAAGCGGCAATTCTCCGCCAGATCCTGCACCGCATAGCCGCGATAGGTGAGGCTGTTGGTTTCCGGCATCACCTTGGAGATCGCTGTCGTATCGGCATAGACGCCGACCAGGCCCTTGTGCACCAGTTGCTCATCCATCGGTCTGTGCTCCGTTCTCGGTCTTGGAGCGGGATGAGATCGCCGGCGCTCCCCATCCCGCTCTCGGTCATTGTTCTATCGCGCGATGGACACCCGCGGTGATCTCCCCACCGGTTATCGCGCTCTAGAAGAGTCCTGGCTTGCCTTCGGCAAGCTTGCCCGCCGGCAGGGCGATGTTCAGCCGGGCGAGCTGACCGGCCTCTAGCCGCGGCAACGACTCCGCCGCGGCAAGAAAGCGTTCCGCAGCGGCTTCAGTGATGACGCCCTCCGTCAGGGTCCGGAATTTGCGGATATAATCGGCACGGACGAAAGGTCTTGCACCCAAGGGATGCGCATTGGCAACCGCCATCCCGTCTTCGATCACCCGTCCGTCGCGCAGGAACACTTCCACACGGCCGCCGAACGCCTTCTCCTTCGGATCGACGGCATGGTAGCGGCGGGTCCATTCCGGGTCCTCGCGCGTCTCGATCTTTTGCCAGAGCGCCACCGTCGAGGGGCGCGCAGCGCGGCGCGGCGCGTAGCTTTTCACGTGGTGCCAAGCGCCATCCTCGAGTGCCACGGCAAAGATGTACATGATGGAGTGATCGAGCGTCTCGCGGCTCGCCTTCGGGTCCATCTTCTCGGGATCGCCCGCGCCTGTGCCGATGACGGCATGGGTGTGGTGGCTCGTGTGGATGACGATGCGCTCCACCTCCGTGAGGTCGGGGATCCGTTCGCGCATGCGAAAAGCGAGATCGATCAACGCCTGGGCCTGGTACTCGGCGCTGTGCTCCTTGGTGAAGCTCTCCAGGATCGCGCTCTTCGCTTCGCCCGGCGCGGGCAGCGGCACCTGATAGCGTGCGTCGGGCCCGTCGAGCAGCCAGGCGATCACCGAATCCTCGCCCTCATAGATCGGGCTTGGGCTGCCTTCGCCGCGCATCGCGCGATCGACGGCCTCGACGGCCAGCTTGCCGGCATGGGCGGGGGCAAAGGCTTTCCATGAGCTGATCTCGCCCTTGCGCGACTGGCGTGTCGTGCAGCTGACATGCAGCGCCTGCTGCACGGCCTGATAGATAGTGGCGACGGGCAGCCGCAGGAGAGCGCCGATGCCGGCCGCCTGAGCCGGGCAGAGATGGGCAATATGGTCGATCTTGTGTGCATGCAGCGAGATCGCGCGGGCGAGGTCGATCTGGATCTCATAGCCGGTCGCGATTCCGCGCAGAAGATCGCTCCCGGAACGACCCGTGGCCTGTGCGACGGCGAGGATGGGCGGGATATTGTCGCTGGGATGGGAATACTCGGCGGCAAGGAAGGTGTCGTGCATATCAAGCTCGCGCACGGCGACACCATTCGCCCAGGCCGCCCATTCCGGGCTCACGGTGCGCGATGCGGGCAAGCCGAAGAGGCTTGCACCGCCTTTGCGCGGATGGCCGAGAGCCATTGCCCGTGCGGTGGTTGGCGGACGGCGGTTGATGGCGGCGATCGCCACCGCGGCGTTGTCGATGATGCGGTTGATGATCATCTCCTCGACCGCCGGCGTGATGCCGACCCGGTCCGCCGCCACCGCCGCGATCTTCCAGGCGAGCTGTTCCTCGCGCGGTAAGCGTTCCTGCGATGGATGGACCCGGACCTCATGCAGGATCATGCCGCTTCCTCCAGAACCTGATTGCGGGGGTTCTTGCCTGACGGCCTTCGTAAGGTCCGGGCGCACGCTCGGCAAGCGCACCCCGCCGGATGCAAGCGCTCGCATACGGTGCCGGACTCGGTTGCCGCTGCCTTCCTAGCCACCTATAACCCGCTGCTTCACGGCCACGGGAGAGGTGCCGGAGTGGTCGATCGGGACGGTCTCGAAAACCGTTGTACGCTTCTGCGTACCGTGGGTTCGAATCCCACCCTCTCCGCCAGCAAGATTCTGTTTTGACTTAATTTTCCAGCATAATCGCAGAGCGCCGCAAGAGCACGCGGGGCAGTTCTCGGCCCGCCGGGTTCCGGCGCCGAACTAAAAAGGGTGGAGATGTTTTTCTCCGGCGGCCAGTTTCGTGGGTCGTCCTCGCAGCAACGCACGCGGCGATGAGCAGCTCTGTGCGGTCGCCGTGGAACTGTACCGAATTTCCGGAAGGTCCCAGAGATTGAGAAGACGGGGCCATGGGGTAGCCGAAGCCATCGGTACGGTATTCGTCTGAAATCCGCGTCCGGGAGGTACGGTTGGTGCGTGAGCATGGCGGCAACCACGCTTTGCGGTGGCCAGCTTGCAGTGGCCAACAATCGGCTCATCGCGGCAAAGGCCGGCTGGAAGGGTTGGATGCTGCGAAAATGGATTCGGCGGGCGGGCCGCGGCCAAGGGATCCGGCCTCAGGCCTGACCCGTGACGAGCGAGACCGGCCGACGGGCCCTGTGATCAGCTCAGACCGGCCTCGCCCCTGATGCTCTTTTGAAATCTGAGGCAGGGTTTAGACGTCTCGTGACCTTTCCGGAATGATGGGCTCGACCATCAGAGCGACAGGCCATGCGACAGGTCTCGATCCGCCGCACCGAGTGCCGGGCCGAGGGCGGCATTGAACTCTCGGTCGGCGATGATCGGCGACAGTTGCCAGAGTGCGCTCGGCGAGACGATCATCGCTCTGTTCAAAGCCGAGATGACCCACCGACACGGTCCCCGGCGCAACGCCGAAGCCGTGGAATTCTCACCCTTGGAATGAGTGGACTGGTTCAACAATCGGCGATTGCTTGCGCCTGTCGGCAACCGCCTCCCATGGAAGCCGGGGGTTCGCTTCCATGAACAACAGCCGAACGCGCCGGCCATGGTGGTCCCACGCAAACAAAACTGCTTCCGGGACAATCCGCAACGATTCGGGCAACCCTGGGGAGGATCAGGAGTTTCCGGACCGACAAACCGACCGTCGTCCCGCCCTCGCACAATCCGGACGGTGCCGACCGCCGCGCCAAGCCTGGGCTCTTCTCCGGATAGGCCGTGCAAGAGGCTATCCTGCCCATCGGCAATTCGGGTAGATCAATATGGCTTCTGGCGGATTCGCCTCGCGATCCACCAAAGCCGTGGAATTGATCGAGAAAATGAAGCAAGAGCGTGACGAGCTGGGATCGTCACGCTCTAGGGAGAAGGCCGGGAATGACACAGGGCCGCATTCCTGTATGGACATGGCTTGCCCCAATCTCCGGCTGGGCTCTGCTAGCGATATCCCTGACCGCAAGGCACCCGCTGCTCACCACCCTGCAGGGCGCTGCCTTGATCGCCTGTGTGCTCGCGGCCGTGCATCATGCCGAGATCGTCGCTCATCACGTAGGCGAGCCGCTTGGCACGCTGCTCCTGGCCCTTGCGGTCACGGCAATCGAAGTTGCCCTCATCGCCTCCCTGATGCTCACGGAAGGCGAAGCCGCAGCGACATTGGCGCGCGATACCGTCTTCGCCTCCATCATGATCATCCTCAACGGCATGGTCGGCCTCAGTCTTCTCGTCGCGGCCCTGCGTCACGGCGAGCAATCCTTTGGTCTCTACGGTGTGAACGCCACACTCGCGGCGCTTGCCGCGATCACCGTCATCACGCTGGTGCTGCCCAACACGACGACCTCGGTTGGGGGCCCCAGCTATTCGACCAGCCAGCTATCATTCGTGGCTGTCGTCGCCCTTCTGGTTTACGGGGTCTTCGTCCTGGTGCAGGCCGTGCGTCATCGTGACTATTTCCTGCCGCTTGCGGCCTCGGGGCAGGAGGCCGAGGAACGACCAGATCCTCCACCGAGCCGAACTTCAGCCGCCGTCGGCGGCGCGCTCATGCTGGCTAGTCTCGGCGCGGTGATCCTGCTGGCCAAAGCGCTCTCCCCAGTGGTCGAGACGGCCGTCGACAGCGTGCAGGCGCCGAAGGCAGTGGTTGGCGTCGTCATCGCAGCTCTCGTGCTGCTTCCTGAAAGCCTTGCCGCGCTTGCAGCGGCGCGCGCAAACAAGATCCAGACCAGCCTCAATCTCGCGCTTGGTTCGGCAATGGCATCCATCGGGCTGACGATCCCGGTCGTCGCGGCGATCTCAATCGCGACGGGCCATCCGCTCGTGCTTGGCCTCGATCACAAGGGAACCACGTTCCTTTTGCTGTCTCTGATCGTCGCAACCCTCTCTTTGGGAACTGGGCGCACGATCGCCCTGCAGGGTGTCGTGCATCTTATCATCTTTGGCGTCTACCTATTCACAACGTTCGTCCCATGAATCCGCACGCATCATGCCCCCGAAAACCAGGTCGCAGGCAGTGAGGCGCCACATCCCTGCCGCCAGGGCTGCCAGGCCGCGATAGCTTCGCGCTCTCTGGAGCGGAACGGGTTCGCTCACGCTCGCCCTATCCTTCCTCAACTTTTTGTTTTCGGGCGTAATCCTGCAAGTGTCCCGATTCCGAAGTGCATCGCGTTTGAATGTGGGTGAAATCGGGACACTTGCTCTTTATTTTCAGTGGCCGCCCTATCCTCTCCGTTCGCCGCGAAATGCGACGAACTTCGAGGGCAGGACACTAGAGCGAATTGCGTTTGCACGGGCTCACGCAATCCGCTCTATGTGTTTGTTTTGCGAGTATCTTCACGCGATCAGCCGATTCCATCTGATCGCGATCTGCTCTAGGGTTGACTGTCCGAGGCGATGATTTCGAGATCGTCCAACCGCTTCAGGCGATAGACCATGGCTGAGACCAGCCAGCTCAAAACAAAAATGCCGATGATGACGTAGCCCAGGAAGCCGAAATTGTCGTTCAGCGTGCCGATCTCGTCCCAGAACCAACCTTTGAGGTTGAGCTCGTCGCTGATGAGGCCCAGGCCCTCGATCCCGCCCACGACCAGCGCCACCACCACCGAGACCAGCGTGATGGTAAGGTTGTAGTACAGCTTGCGGATCGGCTTGACGAAGGCCCAACCATAGGCGCCCAGCATCATGATGCCGTCGGTCGTGTCGACGAGCGACATGCCTGCCGCGAACAGCAATGGGAAGGTCAGGATCGGCCACAGCGACATGCCATGCGCGGCCTCGGTTGAGGCGATGCCGAGCAGTGTCACCTCGGTCGCCGTGTCGAAGCCCAGTCCGAACAGGAAGCCTAACGGCGCCATGTGCCAGCTTTTGTGAATTAGGCGGAACATCGGCCGGAACAAACGGGCAACAACGCCGCGCTTGTTGAGCAGCATGTCGAAATCCTCATCGACATAGCGCCCTCCGGCCCGGACATGGCGAAAGGTCCGATAGACAGAGATGGCGATCAAGAGATTCATGATTGCAATGAGCAACAGGAAGCCCGTCGAGACGAGCGTCCCGACGATACCGGCGGCGTCATTGAAATTGTTGAAACGACTCTCGAGCGTCGCAGCCGTCAGGGCGATCACGGCAACACCGATCACGAGCACGAGTGAGTGCCCCATGGAGAAGAAGAAGCCCACGGCGATGGGGCGCTTGTTCTCCTGCATCAGCTTGCGTGTGACATTGTCGATCGCTGCGATGTGGTCGGCATCGACCGCGTGGCGAAACCCGAAAGTATAGGCCAGCAGAGCCGTGCCGAGCATGGCCGGCTGATCATGAAACGAGAGCAGGGCCCAAACCCAAGCCCCGATGTTCAGGGCGATCAGAAAAGCGTAGATGCCGACGACCTTGCCGCGGACATTGGCGGTACCGTCATTGAAGATATGTTTCAGGAGGGAAAGCATGGATTTGCCTGTTCTTGGCGCTGTCACCGCAAACAAGGCGCGATCCGGCAAAAGACCTCACCCCATCGAGACTCCCCGCCCGATGCATTCGCGTTGACGCCTGTCGATGGCAGGTCTCCTGGCTTGCGGGTCGCCGCCTCTCGCCGCCTTCCCAGTTGCCCAGTGGCACGTGGCGATCAGCTATCCGCTTACAGTTGCGGGGACAGCGCGGGAATTGGCACGAAGCCTCACCCATCTTCCCTTTTGATCCTTGAAAGGAACCATCGCCCCTAAGCATAGGGCTTGCCTATGGTGATGGCAATATGCAGGCCGGTTTTATCCAGCACTCCGGCGCTTGTCCTGCAGAGACATCGGTATGAAGATCACTTTTTGGATTTCGATTGCAGAATGGGCTGACTGCCCTCAGTCGAGAACACGTGACTCCAATTGGAAGATTCCTCCGGCATCACGCCTGGCGGCTTGATAGCGAGATCGATATGGCCTCTGGCGGAGTCGGGGGGGCAACCAGCCCGTTTCCTTTCGGAAGGCGGCGCCGAAGGTGCTTTGGTTTGCAAATCCAACCGCGCGGGCAATCATGCTCAGGCTCAGATCCCGATCGAGGAGCAGCGCCTTCGCCCTATCCACCCGCTGTATCCACCCGCTGGCGGCGGAACCAGGCGTGAGGAGAGATTCCCATCGAGCGCTTGAAGGCTGACGAGAAATGCGCGAGCGAAAGGTTGGTGATGCCAGCGACTTCGGAGAGGGATACATCCTCGGTCAGCCTGCTGATCATATATTCGCAAGCGCGATGCAGAACGGCGGGCGCAAGTCCGCCGCGCTGGAGGACCCGGACGGGAACCGCGACGTTCGAAAGGGTCCTGACAATGTGCAGCGCCAGAAATGCGATCGCCGTTTCGGCGTAGAGCAGGCCCTGCCGCCCTTCACTCTCGCATTCCTCATAGATTGCCCCGGCAAGAGCCCAGGTGAGGGGATGGTCGTAATTCCAGGCCTCGACGATTTCGATACCGCACAGATGCTGGAGCTCCGCGACGCGGAGAACGTAATGCGGCTCGAATTCCATGACCAGGAATTTATAGTTGGATTTCTCTATGATGCGGAACTCCACGCCGGTTTCGGGCGGGGAAATGAGTCCATAACGCGGTCGGTTCCGATAGGACCGGAGCTGCCTTCCCGATTGCGTGTCCGCCTCGGCGCGACCGCCGTTCCACGAGAAGTGCAGCTCGAGCGAGTACGGACTTCGGCAGTGCCAGAGACCGAGACGATCGCGTGCGTTGCCGCCATGCCGCCTTCCAAAGTGATCTCTCTCGATCGCACAACTTTGCCCCTGACATCCGACCAGATCGTATCCCGGTGTCCAGGCGCGCTGAACATAGGGACGGGCGGGGCCGAGTCTCTTTTGAGATCGGGATGGTCAGGGGGATCGGCCGTCGGTGACATGGACCGCCTCCAGAAATTCTATCCGGACGTGACGGACGAAATTGACGGCGGGCGCTCGGCACGGAGCCGAGCCCGCCAGTTTGGCGCAAAACTTCGGTGAATGTCGCCAAACCACGACAATTGCCGATTGGTGCGCAAGCGTATCCTCTCGCAAACTGGGAAAGGGTGTAGAAATGCACCGTCGACCGACCTCATCCGCGCTGACGCGGGGTGCGGTTGGCTTTTCCAAAGTCGGCGAAATCGCTCTGGTGGTGACGTCCCAGCGGGCCTCGGCAGAAGGCCCGGATATAAGTGACGCCGTACCTTCACAATGAACGGCAGGGAGCCATCGCTTGTCATCACAATGGAGAGCATTCCATGCAGCAATTCGCGCGCGTGCTGACGGAAAAGGGGGGTGTTCCCGTGATCCTGAAAGGGAATCAGCCTCTCCGGGCGATCTTCTGGCAATCGGAACGCCGCCCGGTGTCGGCTTCGGCAAGAACCGGTACATGGCGGTGGGCGATGTGCTGGAATGCGGCATTGCCAATCTCGGTGCCCAGCGCCACGAGATACAGGCTTGAGGCCGGTGTTCCCACATCCGCTCATCCCGCTCTAATGGGCGAGGAGCAGCGGAAGCAGGCCGGTGCCGATGAGATCCCGCGTGGCACCGCCGAAAAGCAACTCGCGCCAGGGGGCGCGCCCATAGCCGCCGAGGACGAGAAGATCCGCGCCCTCCTCGCGTGCGGCCGAGAGAAGCTCTCCGCCCGGGGCCGCCGGCAGCATCAGGGACGCTCGGCAGAACCGGGCCGCGATGCCGTGGGCGCGGAGATAGGCTTGCAGATCATGCACCCCCTGCCCACCGCGCTCGTCCAGGGTGATCAGGACCGTTTCCTTGGCGCGGTGGAGAAAAGGCAGAGCGGCCACCAGGGCGCGCACGGAGCTGGCCGAACCGTTCCAGGCGACGGCAATGGTCTCTCCCACGTTGTCGGGCGGCTCGGCGGGGACGAGAAGGACGGGACGACCGGAACGGGTCAGCGTCTCCTCGATCGTGTCGGTGTGCGGCTCATCGATGACACGGCCGGAGCGGCCGAGGACGGTAAGATCGAAGAAGCGGGCATGATGCGAGAGGAACGCTGCCGCGTCGCCGGTTTCTTCCCGCCAGAAGGCGCCGCGATCCGCAGGCGCAAGGCTGGCTGCGAGGGGCAAGCCATGGCGGGCGGCGGCGGTGACAAAGCTCGCGCGCGTCTGCTCCGCCCTGGTTTCGATGGCGGCGGACACTTCCTCGGCCCAGCGCATATCGGCCGCCGCCGCCAGGCCCTCGGCGCCGGCGCCGATGAGGAAGCCGGTAACATCCATCCGCACATGCAGGGCCTCGAGATGGGCGCCGAAGACAGCAGCGACGCGGCAGGCGAGCTCGGTCGTGCCGGCGCTCGCGCTGCCGCCGCTCAAGCCCGCGAGGATGGTCCTGATGGTCATGGATACCTCCGCACAATGAGGGCAGGACAATGCGGAGGCCGGAGGCCTGCTTGTTTGATCTCGATCAAGCCGGCGGCCGGCGCAGGGTCCCTACGACTGCGGAGCGCAGTGTTCAGCCGCCCGGCGCCGGCCAGGGGCACGAACATCCTGATCAGCGGCGGCGAGCACGCGCAGTGCTGAAAAGAGATTCATGGCGCTGAGAGACTGTTTGAGAAGCTGAAACCCCGATGTCGCCCCCCCCGCTGACAACACCGGGGATGCGCGGGACGCGAATCCTCTCATCGCGCCGGCAGAGTGAGATGCCGAGGAGCGAGGATTTTTCACGATTGGCAAATTGCGGGGATTCCGATCGTATCGATTTCGTTCGAGTTTTGCTGATCGTGGGTGCGGTGGAGCGACTCTTTGCCGCAAAAAAGATGTTACCGTTGTCGCTGTTTTTGATCTTTACCGCCATTCCGCAGGAATGGGACAGTTTCTGCCAGCCTTGATCACAACCGGGCCACTGCCGACGATCGGCGCATTGCCGGGCGCGGCAAGGGTGACGTTGCACAAGCAAGAATGGGCACAAGCAAGAATGGGCACAAGCGAGACTGGCCGGGTTCTCGATCTTTCCCTCCATCCTTCGCGTGAGACATATTTGCGAGAGGGGTCTTCACGAAAGTCCGGCGGGCCGGATCATGGTGCCGTTGCGCTGCGTTGGGCCGTTGGTTCGCTGGCTTGCGTGGTGTGGGGGAGCAGCGGGATCTTCGGGCTCTATATCCTTGCCTTCTACGTACGGAACGCGGTGGACGGCACGCCCGGCGCCTGGAACCATGCGCTGCCGCATCTTTACGATCCCTCGCGGCCTGCCGGAAACATCGGGATCGGGCTGCATTTCGTCACCGGAGCAATGCTGCTCGTGATGGGGCCTTTGCAACTCATGGGCGGAGTGAGGCGAGCCTGGCCGGGTTTTCATCGCTGGGTCGGGCGGGTTTATATCGGGGCCTCGATGCTGGCCGGGCTCGGCGGGCTCATCTTCATCGCCGTCCAAGGTACGATCGGCGGGCCGGTCATGAGCCTGGGATTTGGACTTTACGGCGCCCTGATGGTGGTCGCGGCAGCACAGACGATTCGCCACGCGATGGCGCGCCGCTTCGAGACCCATCGTGCCTGGGCGATCCGGCTCTTCGCGCTCACGATCGGATCCTGGCTCTTTCGGATGGATTACGGCCTCTGGCTGAAGCTGGCTGATGCGGCCGGCCACGCTCATGATTTTCGCGGGCCCTTCGACCGGATCATGGTGTTTTTCTTCTATGTCCCGAATCTCCTGTTGGCGGAGATCATCATTCGCGGAGGACGGCTCAGGGGCAAGGCTGCGCAGGCATTCGGGGTCGCCACACTGGGCGCAGTCGTGGCCCTGCTGCTGATCAGCACCTACTACTTCACCCTCCGCCATTGGGGTCCGCCAATTGCCGCCCTGATATGAGATCACTGAAAGCGTGATGACCGGAGGTCGAATCACCGCAGGTCTGAATCACGCGATGAAACGATGACCAAGTGCGGGATGGGAGAGCGTGAGCGATCCCATCCCAGGCGAGAGCGTGAAGACCGAAGGCGCAATCGCCGTAGATCCGAATCACGCAAGCCACTCTCTTTATAATATTTGCTTTGGCAGCCCTCTTCACGCGATCGGCCGATTCCGGCCAATCGCCATCTGCTCTCGTGAAACCTGGACGGCATGATTGGTTTTTTTTGGCCACCATCCCACTCCGCCAGTGAACCCCGCTCGTGTCCACGAGGCAAGATTTTCGCCAAGCCCGAAGATTTCCTCCATTTTCATAGCCATTTTGGCCATATTGTCGGGGTGTGATGCCCCTCCTATTGTCCGGCCGCCCTTACTCTCCTGGAGCCGGTTCCGTGCCCGAATTCCCCTCGAAATTGCAATGGGGCGGCCGCTTTGCCGCCGGCCCGGCTTCGGTGATGCAGGAGATCAATGCCTCGATCGGCTTCGATCAGCGCCTCTGGCGTCAGGACATCGAAGGCTCGCTCGCCCACGCCGCGATGCTTACCCATGCCGGCATCCTGAGTGAGCAGGATGGCGCCGCGATTCGCGAAGGCCTCAATGCCATCGCTGCCGAGATCGCGCAGGGAAATTTCGTCTTCGATCCCGCGCTCGAGGATATTCATACAAACATCGAGGCCCGTCTCATCGCCCGTATCGGCGAAGCAGGCCGCCGCCTGCACACCGCGCGCAGCCGCAACGACCAGGTCGCGACCGATCTCCGCCTCTGGCTCCGCGACGCGATCGACGGGCTCGACCGGCAGCTCGCCCTTCTCATGAGTGCCCTGGCAAATCGCGCGCTCCAGCACGCGGCCGACCCGATGCCCGGCTTCACCCATTTGCAGCCGGCACAGCCGATCACTTTCGGTCATCATCTTCTCGCCTATGTTGAGATGTTCTCCCGCGACCGAGGTCGGCTTGCCGATTGCCGAGCCCGCCTCAATGAATGCCCGCTCGGCGCGGCAGCGCTCGCCGGCACGGCCTTCCCGATCGACCGCGCCATGACCGCCGCAAGCCTCGGCTTTACCCGCCCCTGCGCCAATTCCCTCGACGCGGTGTCGGACCGCGATTTCGCGCTCGAATTCCTCGCCGCCGCCGCGATCCTCGCCTCGCACCTCTCCCGCTTCGCCGAGGAGATCGTGCTCTGGACCAGCCCTGGCTTCGGCTTCATCCATCTCTCGGACGAATTCACAACCGGCAGCTCGATCATGCCGCAGAAGCGCAACCCCGACGCCGCCGAACTCGTGCGCGCAAAGACGGGCCGCATCGCCGGCGCCTTCGTTTCGCTCCTCACCGTTCTCAAGGGGCTTCCGCTCGCCTATGGCAAGGATCTTCAGGAGGACAAGGAGCCGGTGTTCGACACCGCCCAGGCGCTCTCCCTGTCACTCGCCGCGATGGCCGGCATGGTCCGCGACCTCATGCCCGATCTCGCGCGGATGCGGGCGATGGCCGGTGAAGGATTCTCGACCGCGACCGACCTCGCGGATTGGCTGGTGCGCGCCCTCGGCCTTCCCTTCCGCACCGCGCATCACGTCACGGGACGGCTCGTCGCCAAGGCCGAAGCGCGCGGCGTTACCCTCGCCGAGCTGACGCTTGCCGAGATGCAGGAGGAAGAACCGCGTATCACCGAAGCCGTTTATGATGTGCTCTCGGTCGCGGCGTCGCTCGCGTCACGCACTTCCGAAGGTGGAACCGCGCCCGCCAATGTCGCCCGCGCGGCAGAGCATTGGCAGCAAATTCTCGCCCCAACAGATCAACCGGCAGATCAAAGGAACTGAACGAGTCGCCCGGAAGGCGCGCCGGTCACCTCGCCCTCCCGCATCACCACCTGGCCGCGCACCACGGTGAACAATGGCCAGCCGCGTACCGTCATGCCGGCGAAGGGACTCCATCCGCAGGGCGAGACGAGCCAGCTTTCCTCGATCCGCCGCCGAAGCTGCATATCGACGATCGTAAAATCCGCGTCATAGCCGGCGGCGAGCCGCCCCTTGCCCACCACGCCATAGACTCGCGCCGGGCCCGCGCTCATCAGATCGGCGAGCCGCCCCAGACCGAGCCGGCCCGCATTCACATGATCGAGCATCACCGGAACGAGTGTTTGGACGCCTGTCAGTCCGGCCGCGCAGTCCGGCCAGGGCTTCTCTTTCGCCGCCCGGGTATGGGGTGCGTGATCCGAGCCGATCGTATCCACCGTGCCGTCGCGCACGGCAGCCCAGGCCGCATCCCGGTGCCGCGGGCCGCGGATCGGCGGGTTCATCACCGCATAGCCGCCCAGGGCTTCGTAAGCATCGGGGGCGACCTGGGTGAGATGGTTCACCAGCACCTCGACGGTCGCGATCTCTCGAAAATCCTTGAGGTATCGAAATTCCTCTGCGGTCGAGACGTGCAGAATATGCGCGGGCCGGCCCGTTTCGCGCGCCAGCGCCATCAGCCGCCGCGTGCCGAGAAAGGCGGTCTCCTCATCGCGCCATTCCGCATGCCGCTCATAGGGTTCACCGACATGAAAGAACTCGCGGCGGGCGCGCAGCCGGTACTCATCCTCCGAATGATAGGCGATCCGCCGCCGTCCCGCCCGCATGACCCGCTCGAGGCTCTCATCGTCCTCGATGAGGAGATCGCCCGTCGAACTGCCGGCGAAAACCTTGATCGCCGAGACCCCGCGCCCGCTCTCGAGCTCCGCGAGGGCGGCGATATTGCCCTTGGTCGCACCGACATAGAGCCCGACATCGCACCAGGCCACACGCTCGACATAGGCCTGCTTCCGTTCGAGCTTGTCTGCATCCGTAATCGCCGGACTCGTGTTGGGCATATCGAAAACGGCGGTGAGCCCGCCGAGCACGGCACCGCGCGTGCCGCTCGGAATGCTCTCCACCGCTTGATCGCCCGGATCGCGGAAATGCACGTGCGGATCGATCAGACCAGGGAGGACCGTGAGGCCTTTCGCGTCGATGATCTCGGCCGCGCTCGCCGTCCCGCTCACGCCGAGCGCGGCGATCCGCCCCATCCGAACACCGATATCGAGCGCCTCGATGCTCCATGGCAGGACGACGCTGCCGCCGCGGATGATCAGTTCGAACCTATCGGCCATGGCCGCGTCTCAGCGCGCCGCGAGCGTTTCAAACACATCGCCGCTCGGAAGCAGCCCCTCCGCATGGCGCCGGTGCCAGAGCGCATAGAAGAGCAGCGACCAGGCGGCGAAGCCCTCGCGCCGTCCCGCGGCATTGCGGAAGAGCGAGATCACGCGTGCCGGCTCGGCGATCTCGGCGATCGCCGGCGAAGCGGCGACCAACGGACCGAGCCGGGCTCCCGCCACGGCGATCCAGGCACCGATCGGGACGGTGAATCCCTGTTTGCGGGCAAAGGGGCGCGCCGCCGGCAGATGCCGCTCCAGCCATCTCCGCAGCAGCCACTTGCCCTGGCCGCGCCGCACCTTGAGCATATCGGGCAACCGGAACGTTGCTTCCGCCACCCCGCGATCGAGCAGCGGCGTCCGCCCTTCGACCCCATGGGCCATCAGGCAGCGATCCAGCTTGATCAGAAGGTCGTTCGGCAGCCAGCCGGCAATGTCGGTCGCCTGAACGGTGGCCAGGCGTGTCCGGCCGGCCTCCAGGGTCGTCGTCGCCTCGTCCGCCGCAAGGCCATCGCGCCAGCCGCTCGGGCGGGTCCGCAGAACGTGCAGCCGGTCGAACGTGCCGCGGGCGCGCATCACCCGCCCGCCCAGCCACCAGGGGCGCATCGCCGTCCGGTACCGGCCATAGCCCGCGAACATCTCGTCTCCGCCCTCGCCCGAGAGCACCACCTTCACGTCCTGGCGCGCCCGCTTCGCCAGAAGCCAGCTCGGGATGATCGCGTAATCGGCGGCCGGATCGTCCATGCAGGAAACGATCTCGGGGAGATGCTCCCAGACCATCGCCTCCGTGATCTCGATCGTCTCGTGGCGGGCCCCGACCGCGCGCGCCACCGCCGCCGCGGTCTCGCGCTCATCCGCCGCGCCCGGTGCCGCGAAGCCCGCAGTGAAGGCCAGCACCTCCTGGTTGGTCAGGCGCCGCATCATGCCCAGCACCGCCGAGCTGTCGATGCCTCCGGAGAGGAAAATGCCGTAGGGCACGTCGCTTCTGAGATGCAGCTCCACGCTTTCGGCCAGCGCAGCATCCAGGCGGGCGAGCGCCGTCTCCTCGTCGATCTCCTCCGGCCCGCCCTCGGGCAGCGCGGAGATGCGCCGCCGGTCGAGCACATGGCCGTCGGCGCAGGTCAGGGTCTCCCCGGGCAGCACGCGATGAATGCCCTCGAAGATCGTCTCCGTGCCGGTGACGAACTGGATCTGCAGCAGCTCCTCGCGCGCCGCCGAACGGATGATACGCGCGACCAGGCCTGAATCGAGCAGCGCCTGAGGCTCGGAGGCAAAGGCGAGCCCGTCCGGGATTTGCGCCAGGTAAAGCGGCTTGATGCCGAACGGATCGCGCGAGAGCGTTACCGTGCGCCCGACCCGTTCATGCACTGCGATGGCGTACATGCCGCGCAGCGGCTTCGCATAGTCGGAGCCATTCCGCAGCCAAAGATGCAGCGGTGGCTCGCAATCGCTTCCGGTCGCGAAATGGGTTTCGGGCATCGCTGCGCGCAGCTCGCGGTAATTGTAGATCTCGCCATTCGCCACCAGCGAAGCCGAGCCGGCGAAGAGCGGTTGATCGCCGCCTTCCAGGTCGATGATGGCGAGCCGCGTGCTGAGAAGGGCGATCCGCCCCACCATGGTCTGCCCGGTGCCGTCAGGGCCGCGATGGGCAAGCGCGCGGGCGAGGCGCGCCAGCGTCTCCGGCGCCGGCGGCGCGGCATCGGCATTCAGTATAAGGCCCGCGATCCCGCACATCAGCCCTTCCTTCGAGCGCGATGATTTCAGATCATCACGCTCTCGCTTTGTTTTCTCGATCGGTTTCATGGCCTTGGCGGATCGCAAGACAATCCCGCCGGGAGGCATATTGATCTAGCACGTCTTGCCGGCATCGGCGCCAGGGCCCAATTCCTGTCCATGGTCCGTCTTGCGCGCTTGCCCGAACGCGGGGTTCTCGCCGTCACCGGTGAAGATCGCGTCGCCTTTCTCCAGGGCCTCGTCTCCAATGATGTTGCCGAGGCCAGGCCGGGCCATGCGGTTTGGGCTGCCCTGTTGACGCCGCAAGGCAAATGGCTCGCCGATTTCTTCATCCTTGCCGAGGCAAATCAGCTGCTGCTCGATTGCGAGCGCGCACAGATCACAACGCTCGGCGCACGCCTCCAGCGCTACCGGCTGCGCGCGAAAGTCGCGATCGAGGACCTTTCGGGCGCGCTAGGCGTGTACGCCGCGTGGGGCGGGGAGCCCGAGATCGGCCCCGGCGTGATCGCCGCGCCCGACCCCCGCCTCCCTGAGGCAGGCTGGCGCCTTCTTTCACCTGCGCCGCTTGCCGAGAATGCCGGCTTCGAGGAATGGGATCTCCATCGCCTTTCCCTTGGCCTGCCTGATGGCTCGCGCGACCTTGAGACCGAACGGACTCTTCTGCTCGAGGCGGGATTCGACGAGCTTGCCGGCGTGTCCTGGACCAAGGGATGCTATATGGGCCAGGAATTGACCGCGCGGACCCGTTATCGCGGGCTCATCAAGCGGCGGCTCCTGCCGGTCGCGGTCGCGGGTCCCCTGCCACCTCGGGATACGCCCGTGCTCGGCGGCGGGATGCTTCGCGGCACGATGCGTTCGGGGCTGCAGGATCGCGGTCTCGCTTCGCTCCGTCTCGACTCGCTTGCCGAGCCGCTCCTCTGCGGCGAGGCCGTCCTTACCCCGCAGATGCCCTCCTGGCTCCGCCTCTCCTCCTGAACCGCCCGCGAACCAAGCCGACCCTGATCCTTCGCACCCTGCTCTGTGATGGCCGATCCTCCCGCCTTCCTCGACCGAATGCGGCCCGCCGTGCCGGACATCGTCGTCCCGCGCGCCGTCCTGCCCTTCTTCCTGCCACGCTGCCAGGTGCGGGGCCGGCTGGTGCGACTCGGCCCGCTCGCGGAGGTATTGCTCGCCCGCCATCGCCATCCGCCCGTCATCGCTTCACTGGCCGGCCAAGCGCTGGCGCTCGTGGCCGGGCTCGCCATATCGCTGAAATTCCGTGGCTCTTTCAGCCTTCAGGCGAAGGGGGACGGGCCGGTTCCGCACCTCCTGGTCGATTGCACCGATGGCGGCGCGCTGCGCTTTTATGCCCGCACTGATCCCGACCGACTTGGCCGGCTGCTCGCCGCCGATCCTGCGCCACCCGCTTCAGCCCTGCTCGGACAGGGCTATCTCGCCTTCACGGTCGATCCGCGGACAGGCGCGCGTCCACACCAGGGAATCGTCTCCATCAGCGGTGAGAGCTTCGAGGAGATGGCGCTCGCCTATTTCCGCGAGAGCGTGCAGCTCGCGGGGCTGGTCCGGCTGGCTGCGTCCCCGCTTCCTGTCGGCTGGCGCGCGGGGGCGCTCATTCTCGAACGCATCCCGAAGCTGGGCGGGGCCGAGGCGCCGGAGGAAACCGCGGAAAGCGAGGATGCCTGGCGGACGGCCATTGCGCTGGTGTCCACTCTTTCCGATTCCGAGCTTCTCGATGACGGGCTCGCGCCTGAAAGACTGCTCTATCGGCTTTTTCATGGCGAAGGGATCACGGCCGATCGGCCACGCTCGCTCGCCTACGGCTGCCGCTGCACACGGGAGCGTCTCTCGGGCGTGCTCGCCGGATTCGCGGCCGATGACCTCGACCACATGGCAACCGACGGGACGATCACCGTGACCTGCGAATTCTGCAACCACGATTTCCGATTTCTCCGCTCGGAGTTTCCTGATCGAGGTGCCGCCGATTGACCCTCGGCCGGCCTCGCGTCAGGCTGGCGTTACGCCTTACGTTCGCTCAATCGGGTCGTTCGCCTTGAGGAGCCCTTCCCCATGACCGTTCGCGGCTTGCCCCGCCGCAGCTTGCTGGCCGTGGCCCTGGCTCTCAGCGGCTGCGGCACGACCGGACCGGAGATCACGAGCTTCCCTCCGCTGCGCTACAATTATCTGCCGGTGCTGCAGCTCAAGGTGGCCTCGATCTCGATCGAGAATGACTGGCAGCCGAGCGGCGGGCCGGATGACCTGACCTCCCTCGCCCCCGAGACGCCGGATGCGGCGCTCCGCCAAATGGCGGAAGACCGCCTGGGTGCCTACGGAACCTCCGGCAGGGCGGTGTTCGTGATCGAGGAGGCCTCGCTGTCCCGGGTAGGGCCGGACCTGGACGGCGCGTTCGCCGTGCGGCTCGACATCTATTCCGGAGGCGATACGAGGGCCGGATTCGCCGAGGCCCGGGTCTCCCGGTCCGAGCCCTGGCCCGCCAGCTCGAGAGCAACCGTGCGCCAGGCTCTCTACGACTTCACGCGCCGGATGATGGACAGCATGAATGTCGAGTTCGAGTACCAGATCCGCCGGACGCTGAGCAATTGGCTGATCCAGGGCTCCGCCGCGCCCGCGCCGGTCGAGTCTCAGCCGCTTCAGGCCCCCGGCACGTCGGCGCCTGCCCCGGCGCCAAATCCGGCGGCCCCAAATACGCCTTCCGCCCCCGCGCCGGCAGCACCGGCCACGAGCAGCACAACAGGGCCCCAGCCCGGCATTCTTGGCACCTTGCCGCTCGGCCCGGCACCGACGACGAGCACGCCTTAGAGACTGTTTGAGAATGCGACTGTGGTGGTCGTCCGACGCGTCTTTCTGCGCTTCCGGTGCTCAAGGCCCTCAAAGGCCGCTCCGCTCCGGTTCTCGAAAGCCGCGCCGGCCGGCGCCTGCGGCGCCCCCAACTTGGAACGAACCGACTCATCACAGCGCATTCTCAAACAGTCTCTGAGAGCGGGGTAAGATCGCTCCCGCTCACCTATCCACGCTCTCGATCATTGTCTTATCGCGTGACTCAGGCCCGCGGTCGTCACGGTCTGAAGCCTGCAAGCTGAAACGCCGACGAGCGCTTCCTTTCAGACAGGACCGGTTTCGGGTGTCTGGGGCAGGCCTTGCGGGTTCAGCCGATACCCGCCCCCCTCTGTGATCAGGAGCCGTGCGCGAGTCGGATCGGGTTCGATCTTCTGCCGAAGGCGGTAGATATGGGTCTCAAGCGTATGGGTCGTCACCGCCGCGTTGTAGCCCCAGACTTCGTTCAGCAGCACCTGCCTCGCCACCGGCCGGCTGCCGGAGCGATAGAGAAATTTGAGAATGGCCGTTTCCTTTTCGGTCAGCCGAATGCGGCGGTTCTGGCCCGCCTCCTGCAGGAGCTTGGCGGCCGGGCGGAAGATGTAAGGGCCGATCGCGAAGACGGCATCCTCGCTGTTCTCGAAGATGCGAAGCTGGGCGCGCAGCCGCGCGAGCAGTTCGGCCAGCCGGAACGGCTTCGCGATATAGTCGTTGGCGCCGGAATCGAGACCCTGCACCACATCGGATTCCTGGTCCGAGCCGGTGAGCATGATGATGGGAATCTTGACCCCCTGGCGGCGCAGCCGCGCACAAAAATCGCGGCCATCCCCATCCGGCAGCCGGAGATCGAGGATTAGGGCATCGAAACGAGGATCGTTCTTGCCAAGCAGCGCCTCGGCATCGGCAAGGGTCGCGGCCTCGACCGCCGTGAATTCCCCATCCACCGAGAGTTGCTCCGCCAATGTGGTCCGCAAGGCTCGATCATCGTCGACGACCAGAATCGGGCGCTCACCCGTCATCGTCCGCTCCTTAATTCTGCCTCCAACCCGATAGTTCGGGCCCGGATGGCCAGGCAGCATCCTTTCGTTAAAAAGTGATACCGCTGTGGCAAGCCCTCCTTACAGGGGACCGGTCTCCTCTGTCTTAACAGAGCACACAATTTCGTGAACGGTTGCAAGACAAGCCCGAGGCGAGTCGCCATATTCTGCCAATGCCCGGGCCCCCCTGTCCCGGCAGGGGGCCTGGGCATAGTCTTCCTTGTATGATGGTTGGTTCATGACGCGCTTCTGGCCCCGTTCGGATCCCCCGCTTTCCGCAGATCTTCCCCTCGGCGAACGGGATGAGGCTGGGGTTGCGTTTCACGCTGTCCGCCGGGCCGCCGCCGATCTCTCGGCCGGGCTGCCCGTTCTTCTGAACGGCGAGACCAGCTTCGTCGTTCTTGCCGTCGAGACCGCGTCCAACCGGGCGCTTGCCGAGTTTGCCGCGCTTGCGGATGGGCCGTCGCTCCTGCTCCTGGCCTCGGCACAGGCTGCCGCCCTTCTCGGCCGGCCGCCCGCGCGCGAGCCGGGCATGATCGGTTTTGGCCTGAGAGAGGAGCAGCTCGATCCCGGGCTGCTTCTCAGGCTTGCCGACCCGACGGCCGGAGAACCCCTCCTGAAAGAGGGGATCGAGCCGGCCGGCGTGCTGCCCGAGTCCGCTCCGGCGGCCCTGGCGCTGGCCAAGCTCGCCAGGCTCCTTCCGGCCGCTCTCATCGCCCCAAGCCGGACGGAGGCCGAAGGAATTGCCGCCAGCCTCGAAATTCTCTCGGTCGCCGCTTCGGACGTGCTGGCCTGCGCGGAGAGCCGGACGCTGCATGTGCGGCGCGTCTCGGAGGCGAGAGTTCCGCTCGAAGCCGCCGCAGACACAAGGATCATCGCGTTCCGGATCACCGAGACCGGGGCGGAGCATCTGGCAATCCTGATCGGCCGACCGGAGGAGCGCGAGGCCCCGCTCGTTCGCGTCCATTCCGCATGCTTCACGGGCGATCTTCTCGGCAGCCTGCGCTGCGATTGCGGCGCGCAGCTTCGTGGCGCCATGGCACGGATTGCCGAGGAAGGCGCGGGAGCCGTTCTCTATCTTGCCCAGGAAGGACGGGGGATTGGGCTCTTCAACAAGCTCCGGGCCTATAGGCTGCAGGATGGGGGATTGGATACGGTGGACGCGAACAGGGTCCTTGGTTGGGGCAAAGATGAGCGAAACCATGGGATTGCGGCGGCCATGCTCGCGGAGCTCGGTTTCAGGAGAGTCCGTTTGTTAACCAATAACCCGGAAAAATTATCCGCCCTGGCCGATGCCGGCATCGAGATCGTTGAGCGAATCCCGCTCGTTTTCCCGCCCAACGGGGTCAATGACCGCTATCTTGAGACGAAGGCGCAAAGGCTCGGGCACCTTCTGCCAAGAGGCTGAAAGGGAAGGCTCCATGATCCAGCCGATCTCCGATGCGCTGCCCGTGATGATGACACGGCCGGGACAACCGGCGCACGGCACGAGCTTCTCGCAGGTGCTGCAAGGTTTGCCGAGCCTCGGCCAGATCGCCGAGGGCGCCGCTGACGGGTTTCTCGCCGGCGGGCCGATCGGCGCCGCGGTGGGCGGCACGCTCGCCATCCTCCAGTCGAGGGAGTGAAGCGGCTCGAAGATGCGCGGTTCCTGACCGGAACCGGCCGGTTCGTCGATGATCTGGACGCGGAGGATGCGCTCCACGGCTGGGTGGTGCGTTCGCCGCATGCCCATGCCGTGATCGAGAGGATTGAGACGGAGGCGGCGCGGCAGGCGGCAGGCGTGGCCGGCGTTTTCACCGCTGCCGACTTGGCGGGGCTCGGGCCGTTGCCTTGCGTGGCCAAACCCAAGACGGTCGGGAGACTGATCGTGCCGCCGCGTTTCGCTCTGGCGGCGGAGCGGGTGCGGCATGTGGGGGACCCGGTCGCCTTCGTCGTCGCCGAGACACGCAATGCGGCGCGAGACGCGGCGGAACTCATCGCGGTTCATTACCGGGTGCTGCCTTCGGTGGTGGATGGGCGGATGGCGCTTTCGGCGGCGGCGCCTTTGGTCTGGGACGAAGCGCCCGGCAATCTCGCCTTCACCTTCCGGGCGGGAGATGCGGCAGCGACCTCGGTCGCCATGAAGCGGGCCGCGCACGTGACGCGCCTCAACCTCGTCAACAATCGGGTGATGGCGGCGCCGATCGAGCCCAGGGCGGGAATCGCGCGCTATGAGGCGGCGACGGATACGATGCGCCTGACGCTGACCGGCCAGGGTGTGCAGGACATAAGGCAGGAGCTGGCGGAATCGGTGTTCCGTGTGCCGCGTGAGCGCATCCAGCTCCGCGCGCCGGATGTCGGCGGCGGATTCGGGATGAAGAATTTCCTCTATCCCGAATGGGTAATGCTGCTCTGGGCGGCGCGAAGGCTCGGGCGGGCGGTGAAATGGGTGGCGGAACGGACGGAGGATTTCCTCTCCGACACGCAAGGGCGGGACAATGAAACGCGAGCGCGGCTCGGGCTGGATGCGGAGGGAAGGTTCTTAGCGCTCGAGGTCGAGACGGTCGCGAATCTCGGCGCCTATCTTTCCTCTTATGGGCCCGGGGTACCCACGAACATGACGGCGATGGGCGGGATCTACGCGATCCCTGTCATGGCGGTGGAGGTGCGCGGGGTCTTCACCAACACGGTGCCGGTGGATGCCTATCGCGGGGCGGGCAAGCCCGAGGCGAATTATCTGATCGAGCGACTGGTCGAGCGTGCGGCGCGGGAGACCGGACGCGACCCGGTTTTGTTACGAAATAAAAACGTCGTCACTGCTTTTCCCTATCGGAATGCGGCGGGGATCGAGATCGATAGCGGGCGATTCGCAGAGAATTTGAAAGAGGCGACGGCGCGGGCGGATTACGCGAGCTTCGCGGCAAGGCGGAAACAGGCGCGAACGGATGGCGGGCTGAGAGGCATCGGAGTCGGCTGCTATCTCGAGACCGCGCGCGGCGCGGTCGAGGAGCATGCGGCGATCCGTTTCGGGAATGACGGGACGGTTTCGCTGCTGCTCGGCACGCAATCGAACGGGCAAGGGCACGAGACGAGCTTTCCGCAGATTGCTGCGAAGCTGCTCGGGCTTCCGGCGGAACGGTTCCGGCTGGTGCAGGCCGATACGGAAGAAGTGCCGGAGGGGCACGGGCATGGCGGCGCACGCTCGATGCACATGGGGGGCACGGCGCTGGTGCGCGCCGCCGAACAGGTGATTGCCAAGGGCGCGGCCATTGCCGCGCACCTGATGCAGACGGAACCGGAGAGGATCCGGTTCACGGGGGGCCTCTTCCATCGCGACAGCGACGATGGCGCCGGCGTGACGCTGATGGCGGTTGCCGAGGCGGCGCGCGATCCGGCCCATCTGCCGCCGGGAGCCGCGCCCGGGATCGACACGAGGATCGCCCCGGGGATCGATGGGGCCGCGACCAATCATTGCGAAACATTTACGTTTCCGAGCGGCTGCCATGTCGCGGAAGTCGAGGTCGATCCCGAGACCGGGCGAGTGAGGCTTTCGCGGTACGTTTCGGTCGATGATTTCGGGCGGCTCGTCAACGCGATGATCACGATGGGGCAATTGCATGGCGGCGTGGCGCAGGGGATCGGGCAGGCGATGCTCGAAGCCACTGTGTACGAGGAGGGGTCTGGGCAGCTTCTCAGCGCCTCGCTGCTCGACTACGCGCTGCCGCGCGGGGATGATCTGCCGCCGTTCGAGACTGTGCTGGCGGAGCTGCCGAGCCTGGCCAATCCGCTCGGGGTGAAGGGTTCCGGGCAGGCAGGCTGCATGGCCGCGCCGCAGACGGTGATGGCGGCAATCCTTGATGCGCTGGCGCCGCTCGGCGTGAAGGAGATCGAGATGCCGGCGACGCCGGAGCGGGTGTGGCAAGCGATTCGGGCGGCGAGAGAGCCGGGTAAAGAATGACGTCCGTGCTGCCGGGACCAGGAGAGATCCGAATTTTGTTCGCGCATGCGGCCTATCAGCTGCAGGAACGGTTTCGTGCGCGCGGAACCGGGATGGCGAGCATCGAGGTGCGGGATCGCGCGGCGCTGGAGCGCGAGATCGGGAATGCCGACGTGCTGGTGATTTCCGGGCTCTGGCGCAACGAACTTCTGGAGCGGTCGGGACGGCTCAGGTTCATCCAGTCGATCAGCGCGGGCATGGATCAATACGCGAAGGATGCTCTGGCGGCGCGGGGCGTGCGGCTGGCGAGTGCGGCGGGGGCGAACGCAGGGGCGGTCGCGCAGCATGCGATGGCGCTCGTGCTGGCGCTCGCGCGGAGGCTGCCGGAGGCACGGGACAATCAGGCGAAAACATTCTGGCGCGGGATGATCGGTGATCGGACACGGCGCGAGGACGAACTTGGCGGGAAGGTGATGGTGATCGTTGGGCTCGGCCGCATCGGGGGCAGACTCGCGCGGCTGGCCAAGGCGTTCGGGATGCGGGTGATCGGGACACGGCGCGACCCGACGGCGGGAGCGAACGGGGCGGATGACGTGTTTGCGACAAGTCGGCTTGGAGAGATTCTGGGCGAGGCGGATTTCATGGTGCTGACCTGCCCGCTGACGCCGGAGACGAACGGGCTGATCGGTGCGGAAGCGCTCGGGCGGATGCGGCGCTCCGCCTATCTCGTCAATGTTGCGCGCGGGGCATGCGTGGACGAAGCGGCGCTCGTCGCGGCGTTGGCGGAGGGACGGATCGCGGGGGCGGCGCTCGATTGCGTGCGCGAGGAACCTTTGGCAACCGATTCAGTTTTGTGGGCGATGCCGAATGTCCTCATCACACCCCACACCGCCGGCGAGACGCGGGCCTACGAGGACAATGTGCTCGATCTGATGATGGAGAATCTCAGCCGCTTATGGCGGGGGCAAATGGAACTGATGAACCAGGTGATCTGACCGGATGCAGGAGGGAATTCGCCTCGCTTTTCCGCCGGCGGGTTTCAGACAAAGCGCGATGGGCACGGTTCTCGCCACAATGGAAAGCGAAGCGTCATGAAGGCCGTGGAGGTCCGCGCGTTCGGCGGGCTGGATGCGATGACGTACGCCGATCTGCCAGTGCCGGCCCCGACAGACGGGCAGGCGCTTATCCGTGTTCGGGCAGCCGGCGTCGGCCCCTGGGATGAATGGGTTCGAGAAGGGCGGAGCGCGATCCCTCAGCCGCTGCCGCTGATCCTTGGCTCCGACCTGTCCGGCGTGGTGGAGGCGACCGGCCCTGGTGTGGCCGGGCTCGCTCCGGGCGACGAGGTGTTCGGCGTCACCAATCCGCGCTTCACGGGCGCCTATGCCGAGCTGGCCGTGGCCGAAGCGGGTATGATCGCGCGCAAGCCCGCGCGGCTGAGCCATGTGGAGGCCGCGTCGGTGCCCGTGGTGGCGACGACGGCATGGCAGATGCTGTTCGAGCATGCCGGCGTGAAGGAGGGTCAGCGCGTCCTGGTTTGGGGCGGGGCAGGAAATGTGGGCGCCTATGTGGTGCAGCTCGCGCACCAAGCGGGGGCGGACGTCGTGGCCACGGCGTCGGCGGGGGAGGCCGAAACCATCCGGGCGCTGGGGGCGCAAGAGGTGATCGATGGCCACGCCGCCACCTTCGTCGGACGGGAAGGCGCGTTCGACGCTGTCATCGATACGGTGGGCGGGGACGCGTTGAAGAATTCCCCGCGCCTGATCCGGCCGGGCGGTGTGCTCGTCTCCGCGGTCGGCCAGCCGGACCAGGCGTTGGCCGCACAACACAATGTGCGCGCCTGCCTCATTTTCGTCTCGGTGACGACAGCGGTGGTGGATCGCCTCGCCGCCATGATCGATTCCGGGACGTTGCGCGTTCGAGTTGGGGAGATCCTTCCGCTCTCGGCGGCCCGGATTGCGCACGAAATGCTTGCCGGGAAACCTCACAAACCGGGAAAGATCGTGCTCGTTCCTGGTTCCTGAACAGCCCTATCGCAGCGCGGCAATCGCGAAAAATTTGCGTGCGTCGGTCCAGATTCTCTTGACTCGCCAGCCGGCGCGCATCGCGAGCGCGGTCAGGCGCCGCTCGGTGAATTTGTAGCTGTTCTCGGTGTGGATCGTTTCGCCTTTGCGAAATGAGATGCGTCTGCCCGCGATATGGACGACCTGATGGGCGAGGCTTTCGAGATGCATTTCGATCCGATGCTCCGTCGAATTCCACAGCGCACGATGGGCAAAGCCCGCGAGCTCAAAGTCAGCCCCTGCCTCACGATTGAGGCGTGTGAGAATGTTGCGGTTGAAGGCGGCTGTGACGCCCGCCGCATCGTCATATGCCGCGAGCAAGAGGTCTGGCGGCTTTTCGAGATCGACACCGACAAGAAAAATGGCGTCCTCTCCAAGCGCGGCGCGCGCCCGTGCGAGGAAGGCAATGGCCGCGAGCGGATCGAGATTGCCGATCGTCGAGCCGGGAAAGAAGCCAAGGCGCGGCATGGGCGCAATCTCGCGGGGCAGTGCAATGGGGCCGAGGAAGTCCGCGATGATCGGATGCACCGTAAGTGCGGGATATTTGTCTGCCAGTCGAACGGAGAGCGAGGCAAGCGCCTCCGCCGCGATATCGATCGGCACATAGGCGGCGATATCACCTGGGGCGAAGAGCAATTCCGCCTTTGCTTCGCTGCTCGCTCCATATTCCACGAGGGCGGCGCGGCGCGGGACGAGGTCGCCCAGCGCGGGCACAAGGGCCTTGAGGATCGCGTGTTCCGTTCGCGTCAGATAATATTCGGGAAGCTCGGTGATTTCGCCGAACAAGGCGCATCCCGTTTCATCGTAGAAGAGCTTCGGCGGGAGCGATTTGCGCGAGGAAAGGAGTCCGGAGAGTGCTTCGGTCACGACCCCCCGGCCGACGCCCTGGCTGATGTTCTCGGATTCGAGGCGATCTCGGGTTCTTTCGGCCGCTTCCACGGCTCAGGCATCCCGGGCGAGACGGAGACCGGAGAATTGCCAGCGTTTGTCCGGGTGAAAGAAATTGCGATAGCTCGGCCGCGCATGACCCGGAGGGGTTGCCGCCGAGGAGCCGCGCAAAACCATCTGATTGATCATGAACTTGCCATTGTATTCGCCGATCGCGCCCGTTTGCGGACGGAACCCGGGATATGGGCCGTAGGCACTCATGGTCCATTGCCAGACATGGCCGGCCATTCCATGCAGACGCGGATCGCCTGACGCCGCCTCCCATTCGCTTTCGCCGGGCAGCCGTGCCGAAGCCCAACGCGCAAAGGCATCCGCCTCGTACCACGAGATGTGGCGGACCGGCTGATCGGGATCGAGCCCGCCGGCTCCTGCCGGGCCGAAGGTGAACCAGGCATCGTCCTCGTTCCGCCAATAGAGTGGAGCCTGCCAGCCATGCCGCTCCACCGTGGCCCAGCCGTCCGACATCCAGAGCGTGGGCGTGCGATAGCCGCCATCGCTCATGAAGTCGAGCCATTCGCGGTTTGTCACCAACCGATCGGCGAGCTGATAAGGCGCCAGACGCGCGCGATGACGCGGGCCCTCATTGTCGAAATGAAAGCCGGAGCCGTGATGGCCGACCGCGACATCGCCGCCCGGGAAATCGATGAAACGCCCCTTCCCTTCCAATGCGTCCGGCTCACGCCAGAAAGGCATCGCCGCCGGGAGAAGCGGGTTCTGGGCGAAGGCGTGCGTGATGTCGGTGACCAGCAGCTCCTGGTGCTGCTGCTCATGATGCAGCCCGAGAGTGACGAGCGCGCGGAGATCTTCCTTGCCGCCTGCGACCAAGCGGAGCATCGCGGCATCGACGTGGGCGCGATAATCCGTGACCTCCGCAGCACTTGGCCGCGTGATCATGCCGCGCCACGGCCGCGGGTGCCGCTTCCCGACGGCTTCATAGTACGAATTGAAAAGATAGCGAAAGGCGGAATCGAACGGACGATAGTTCGGAAGGTGCGGCAGCAGCAGGAATTCCTCGAAGAACCATGCCGTGTGGGCCCGGTGCCATTTGGCCGGGCTCGCGTCCTCCATCGACTGGATACATTCATCCTCGGGCGAGAGCGCCGAAGCGAGATGCTCCGTATGCGCCCGGACCGTCACGTAGGCGGCGTGATCGGTCAGTGGGGCGAATGCATCCACGGGGGGTTCTCCTCCTGCCTCGCGGCAAACATAGGGAATGATCCCGGAATGGGAACCCCCAAGGCGCAATTGCCTCCTTCAGCGCCTCAACGAGCGCCGAAGGGCCTCGGTCGCCGCCGGATCGGGCGTGCCATCCGGCCCGATCACCACCTTGTAGAGCGCGCGCGCGGCCTCGGGCGAGACAAGACCGTCCCGCACGTCGCGCGCGACCTCCGCGGGGTCGCGCGAGAGGGGATCGCCCATGCCGCCGCCGCCCGGCAGCTCGAGCACAAGACGATCGCCTTCCGGAATGATCTGAAACCCCTTGGTGCGGAGCGTCTTGCCGGATTTGAGCGTCACGCGGCCGCCCGCGCCCGATTTTCCCCCCGAGCGGCCCTTGGGTGGATTCTTCACGCGATCGAAGATCGCGTTGCAGGCAAACTCGCGGTCGTCCTTGGCGCCGATTTCCATCACCTGGCCCACGCCGCCGCGCGCGCGCCCAGCCCCGCCGGAATCCGGGCGCAGCTCCTTGCGCCAGAAGATGATCGGGGCGACGTTCTCGGTCGCCTCCACCGCCATCGTCCGCACGCCTGAGGGAAACGCCGTCGCGTCGAGCCCATCGCGTGTGGGTCGAGCTCCGGTGCCGCCGGAATTGAAGGTGATGATCTCGAAATCCGGCAAGGCCGGGCGATTGCCGCGCGCCGGTCCGGAGACCGAGGCGCCGCCGCGGAGCGGCGGGTTCCAGAGACAGGAAGATCCCTCCGCGGTCACGCGGTCGGGCACGGCCTGATAGAGGCAGCCCATCATCAGGTCGGGCAGGAGATGGCCGATGACATGGCGCACCGAGACCGGATAGGGGCGCGGCGCATCGAGGATCGAGCCCGACGGAATGCGCATCTCGAACGGCGCAAGGCTCGCCCAGTTGTTGGGAATTTCCGGCGCGACCACGACCTTGATGCCGAAGCAGGAATAGGCCCGTGCATAAGAAGCGGGGACATTGATCCCGCGTGTCGAGCAGGGCGAGGTGCCGGCATAATCGACGATGATCCTGTCCTTCTCGATCGTCATCGCCGCCTTGAGCGTGATTTCCTCGTCATAGCCGTCCGAACGGATTTCGGCCGAGAAGGCACCGGCGGGGAGACGAGCGATCTCGGCTTCGGTCGCGCGGCGGGAATTCTCGAAGATGAAGGCGGCGAGCGGCTCGAGCCCGTCGAGCGAAAATTCCGCCATCATCTCAGTGAGGCGGCGGATGCCGGCATCGTTGCAGGCAGAGAGCGAATAGATATCGCCCTCGAGCTCCACGGGAAGCCGCGTGCCGGCGCGGATGAAATCGAAGAAGGTCTCGTTCGGCCTTCCCTCCGCGAAGCATTTGACGATCGGAATATAGAGCCCTTCCTCGAACACCGAGCGGCCTTCCGGCCCCATGCCGAGACCCCCGACATCGATCACGTGCGCGGTGTTGGCGAAGAGGCCGACCATCTTTCCGCGATGGAAGGCAGGCGTGACCACGGTGAGATCGTGCAGATGACCCGTGCCGAGCCAAGGATCGTTGGTGATGTAGTGATCGCCCGGGCGCATCACGGCGGCGGGAAATTTCTTCAGGAAATGGCCCACACTCTCCATCATCGAGTTGACATGGCCGGGCGTGCCGGTGACGGCCTGCGCCATCATCCGCCCTTCCAGATCGAAGATTCCGGCGGAGAGATCGCCCGCCTCGCGCACGGTGGTGGAGAAGGCGGTGCGGATCATTGTCTGCGCCTGCTCCTCGACGACGGCGATCAACCGGTTCCACATCACCTGGCGCTGGATCTCGGCAAGCCCGACGACGTTTCCGGCCATCAAAATGCCTCCTGAACGAGTGCCAGATAGCCGGCGCCATCGAGCGAAGCGGTCCAGCCCGGGCCGACCAATGTGGACGTTTCATCCTCGGCGATGATCGCGGGGCCGCTCACGCGGTTTCCGGGATGAAGCGCCATGCGCGGATAGACGGCCCAGTCCGCGACCTCGCCGGTGGCGGTATCTCGCACGTTCTCGAGATGGGCAGGGGCAGGGGCCGACGGGGCGCCGTTCGGGGCGATTGCAGGCAAGGGCGCAATCTCTTCGGCAAGGGTCGAGACGATCACGGAGAAGCTCAGCACCTCGATATCCGAACCCGGGACCGGTCGGTCATAGAAGCGTGCGTATTCCGCATCATAGGCGGCGCGCAGGCCGGCAACGTCCTCGGCGCCGAGCACGCGCGGGGGCACCGGCACGGGGATTTCGTGGCCCTGGCCGACATAGCGCATGAAGGCGGTGCGGGTCTCCGCCGTTTGCGCGCCGAAGCTGCCGGCGGCGACGACCGAGGCAGCCTCCGCCGACATCCCGGCGAGCAGGGCGTTCACCGCGCCGATATCGAAGCTGGAGAGGCGCTGATAGAGGCTGCGGACCAGCTCATAGGCGACGGGCGCGCGCAGGAAGCCGATGGCGCTGCCCACGCCGGCGCCGCTCGGCACCAGCACGCGCTTTATACCGAGCTTTTCCGCAAGCCGGCAGGCATGCACGGGCCCACCGCCGCCGAAAGCGATGAGCGTTCGCCCTTCATAGGTCTTCCCGGACTCGATCGCGTGCACGCGCGCGGCGTTCGCCATGGTCTCGTCGACCATCTCGACAATGCCGAGCGCGGCGATCTCGGCCGCGAGGCCGAGCGGCGCGCCGATCGTCTGGTTGACCGCGGCAAGGGCGGCTGCGCGATCGAGCGGCAGCTTGCCGCCGGCAAAGCGCCCGGGATCATAGCGACCGAGCAGAAGATTGGCGTCCGTCACCGCCGGGCGCGTGCCGCCGCGCCCATAGCAGGCGGGGCCCGGATCGGCGCCCGCGCTCTCCGGCCCGACCGCGATGCGGCCCATCGCATCCAGATGCGCGAGGCTCCCGCCACCGGCGCCGATCTCCACCATCTCGATCACCGGGATGGAGAGCGGCAGGCCCGAGCCTTTGCGGAAGCGCCCGACGCGCGCGACCTCGAAGCTCTTCGCCGCCTGCGGCCGGAAATCGTCGATCAGGCAGATTTTTGCGGTCGTGCCGCCCATATCGAAGGAGAGCACGCGGTCGAGCGCGGATTGGCGGGCGATATGGGCGGAGAAGATCGCCCCGCCGGCCGGACCGGATTCGACGAGGCGGATGGGAAAGCGGCAGGCGGTCTCGACCGTGGTGAGCCCGCCGCCCGAGAGCATGAGGAAGATGGGGGCGGCGATCCCGAGATCGCGGAGCCCCGCTTCGAGCCGGCCGAGATAGCGCGCCATCAGGGGCCGCACATAGGCATTGGCGGCGGTGGTCGAGAAGCGCTCCCACTCCCGCATCTCGGGCGAGACTTCGGAAGAGAGGGAGACGAAGAGGTCCGGCCGCGCGGCGGCGAGAATCTCGGCGACGCATGCCTCGTGAACGGAATTGACGAAGGCATGGAGGAAGCCGACGGCGACGCTCTCCACCCGCTCGCGCGCGAGCAGCGGGATGAGCGCTTGCACGGCGTCTTCCTCAAGCGGGGCCAACACCGCGCCGGTATGGTCGATGCGCTCGGGCACGGTCAGGCGGAGATGGCGCGGAACCAGAGGCTCGGGCAACACGAGATTAAGGTCGTACTGGTCGTAGCGGCTCTCGTTGCGCATCGCCAGCACATCGCGAAAGCCTGCCGTGGTGATGAGGGCGGTGCGGGCACCTTTGCGCTCGATGAGCGCATTGGTGGCGAGCGTCGTGCCGTGGATGACGAGATCGATCTCGCCCGGCGCGACCGAAGCGGTGGCGAGGATGGCGCGCACGCCCGCGATCACGCCATCCTCCGGGGCGGCTTGGGTGGTCAGGACTTTGAGGGTCGCTCGCTGGCCGCGATGCTCGAGGGCAAGATCGGTGAAGGTGCCGCCGATATCGACGGCAAGGCGGGAAGACGGCATGCACGGGCCCGTTTCTGGTCAGCCGGACGTAGCCTCCGTGTCACCGGCTGGCAAGGCACCTCAGGGATGGGAAGACCCTTGCCGACTTTCCGGCGGGGCCGGAGCACCGGGATCGGGGAGCCTGGCGTACTGGTCCGGGGAAAGGATCACCGACACGGGAACCGTCGGCCTCTCCTTGAGCCCGAACGGTCCGGCGACGTCGTTCCGCACCGGCGGCAGGCTTTTCAGATAGGCGGCGATTGCCTGCGCGTCCGCTTGGGTCAGATGCGCATAGGAGCGCCAGGGCATGACCGGGGCGAGGATGCGCCCGTCGGGCCGCACGCCCGTCGTCAGCGCCGTCACGATCTCAGTCTCGGTCCATTGGCCGAGACCTGTCGCGGGATCGGGCGTCAGGTTGGGGGCGACGAAGACGCCGAGGCCCGGAACCGCGAGGCCGACATCCGAGCCGCCGAGGAACCGACCCAGGTCCGGGTGACCGCGAAAGTTGCCAGGCGTGTGGCAATCGGTGCAGCTCATTACGGTGACGAGATAATGGCCGCGGGCGACCTCTTGATCCGCAGCCATCGCCGGAGCCAGCGACAGGCAGAAAAATGCCAGCGCGGCCACGGCAGCATGCACGGAAGACAATCTGCCGATCATCGTCGTCTTCTCCTTGAGGGCGGTGACGCGGCGAAATTGTCCTACCCCGGCTACGGTGATCTTTCGGCGCGAAAGAGATGGGTTACAGCGGTAGGCCCGGCGCGGCCGCCATCGTTTCTTATTCAGTTAGGTGCAATATCGAATCTATCTTGCCAAGCAAGAACAGCGGATGCTGCTGTGACGCCCCCGGTCGGCGGCAGTCGGGCAGAGGCGATCCATCAGCCGCGATCGGTCTCGGCCGCGAGCATCCAGCTGAGCGCCTGGCGGAAGAGACGCGGCCCGGCTCCCATGGCGTGACGCTTGGCGCGACGCGCGGAGGCCTCTTCCGCCGCCGCGGCGGCAATCTCAGCATAGAAGGGCCGGTCCTCGGCCGGCACCGGCACGCCGGGCACGCTTCGCCAGCCGCTCGGATCGAGGAAACGGCCGGAGCGGAACGACCATGTGTTCCGGCCATGGCGGATATAGACGAAATGCCCGCGATCCTCGATCCGGGAAAGGCGGGCCCCGGCGCGAACGAGGCGCGCGAGAAAATGGGCATCCTCGGCGAGCGAGCGGTTCGGGTAATGCGCCTGCTGCTCCCAGAGGCGGCGAAAGAAGACGAGCGTGCCGCCATGCACGTCGTGGCGGTACATCAGCCGATGCAGCCGCGGCGTGCAGGTCCAGGCCTGCCAACGCTCGAGATCGAAGACCTTCGTGCCACGAATGCCGGTAATATCGGCCTTGCCGGCAAGAAGCGGAGCGATCTGCGCGGAGAGGCGGCCGGCGCCGTACCAATCGTCGTCGTCCCATTGGGCGATGATGGAGCCGCGAGCGAGCGCACAGCCGGCATTGCGCTTGGCGCCGATCTTCAGACGCGGCAGGCGGACATAGCGCAGGCGCTCGTCGAAAGGCAGCCGCGCGGCAAGCCCCTCCGGCCCATCATCGAGAATGACGAGCTCGCGCGCTGGATAATCCTGACGGAGGAAGTAACGCACCGCCTGAAGGGCGAAGACGGGCCGCCCGTAGGTCGGCATGATGCAGCTTACCAGCGGCAGCGAGCCCACATCCGACCTCCCGCAACGACGCGGCGGCTAGCGACGACGGGACGCGCCTCGCCCCTCAGGGTTTCCGGATCTCAGGCCGCCTCGCGCACCGCGGCCTCGGCCATGGCGCGGCCGAAGGCCTCGATGGCGTGGCGCACATCGGCCGCGTCATGGGCGAGCGAGACGTAGAACTTGCTCTCGCCTTTGAGGACACCCGCCTCGAGAAGGGCACGGTTGAAGCGCTTCTGCATCTCGGCGTCCTGGCCAAGCCAGCCGCGATAATCGGCAACCGGGCCGGATCGGAACGCGATATCGAAGAGCGGCGGCACGCCGATCACCTGCGCCGGGACGCCTTCCGCCTCGATCGCCCGGGAAAGGCCCGCCATCAGCTCCCGCCCCGTAGCGAAGACCCGTTCATAGGTGCCGGTCCGGCGGAGGATCTCAAGCGAGGCAAGGCCGGCGGTGGCCGCCACGGGATTGCCCGAGAGCGTGCCGATCTGCATCAGGTATCGCTCGTCCCCGACTGCGGAACGATCGAAATGGGCCATGATATCGGCACGGCCAGCGATCGCAGCGAGCGGGAAGCCGCCGCCGATGATCTTGCCGAGCGTGCAGAGATCGGGCGTGACCCCGTAATATTCCTGGGCGCCGCCATAGGCGAAACGGAATCCGGTGACGACCTCGTCGAAGATGAGCGGGATGCCGAGCTCGGCGGTGATCTTGCGCAAGGCCTCGAGGAAGCCGGGCACGGGCGCGAGCAGGCGCTGGAAGGGCTCGACGATGACGCCTGCCAGCTCCTCGCGATGCTCGAAGATCAGGTTCTGGGCGAGGGCGGCGTCATTGAACGGCGCGATCAGCATCTCGCCCCGCACGCTCGCCGGAATGCCGGCCGAATCGGGGACCGCCTGGGGGAAATTGCCCGGTCGCTTCGGGGCGAGGCTCATCAGCGAATAATCGCTCATGCCGTGATAGCCGCCCTCGAACTTCAGGATCTTCTCGCGGCGGCGGAAGGCGCGGGCGAGCCGCATCGCATAGGCATCCGCCTCGGTGCCGCTGGAGACGAAACGCACCTTCTCGGCGCAAGGCACGGCCCTGACGATCTCTTCGGCGAGATGGATGCCGGGCTCGCTCAGGGCGAAGAAGGTGGTGCCCTTCGGCAGCTGGGCCGCCACCGCCGCCTCCACCTCCGGGTGCGCGTGGCCGAGGAACATCGGCCCGGAGCCGAGCAGGAAATCGACATATTCATTGCCGCTCACGTCCCGCACGCGGCCGCCCTTGCCTTCGGCGATCACGATCTCGAGGGCGGTGTTGCCGAAGCTGCCGGCCGGCAGGACGCGTTGCGCCGTTTCCCGCAATGTGCGCTCGCGCTCGTTCAGGATCCTGCCCATCGCCATTCCTTCCGCTTCTGCATCGGGCCTGCTCGGCTCTACTGAGCATCGGATTGAGGCCAAGGCAAGGCCCGCGATCTCCGAATCAGGATGGCAGCCCGCGCGCGCCGCCCCGGGGGAAGCCGGGGAGGACGGCCGGGCCGGGCGCTGGTGGGACAAAGGCTGCGGCTTTCTGTGGCAGAATGCCAGGCCCGATTGTGGCACCCCGGGCCTGGGTGCCACGCGTACCCGCCCCTCAGGGGCGGACAGGCACCGAGGCCATAGGTCGCTTCCGACGAAAGGAACCCGCATGGACGTGGAATCCGAAGGCGATACCAATCTCAGCGGCCGGCGCGCTGCCTGGCAGCGCCAAGCCCTCGATCCGGCGGCCAAGGCGCTGCTGGCCCGCGATTCGCGCGCCTTCCTCCACCAATCCGTCTCCACCCCCTGCCTCAACGCAATCGCCCGCGCCGAAGGCATCTGGATCGAGGACATGGCCGGGCGGCGCTATATGGATTTCCACGGCAACAACGTCCATCACATCGGCTACGGCCATCCGCGTCTCAAGCGCGCGATCTCCGCGCAGATGGAGGCGCTCTCCTTCGCTCCGCGCCGCTATGCCTGCGAGCCCGCTGTGGCCCTGGCGGAAAAGCTCGGCATGATCGCGCCGGGCAATCTTGCGAAACTGCTCTTCACCACGGGCGGATCGGACGCGGTGGAAGTGGCGGTGAAGATCGCGCGCGCTTTCACGGGGCGTTTCAAGACTCTCTCCTTCTGGGATTCCTTTCACGGCGCCGGCATCGGTGCGGCAAGCCTCTCCGGCGAGGCGCTGTTCCGCTCAGGCCCGGCAGCACCCCTCGTCGCCGGCGCGCAGCACCTCGCCCCGTTTGCCTGCTATCGCTGCCCCTATGGCCATGAGGTGGATGAGGACGGGCATCCGTTCCTCGCGCGCTGTCATGCCGCCTGCGCGGAGATGGTCGAGTATGTGCTCGCTCGTGAGGGCGACGTCGCCGCGGTGATCGCTGAGCCCGCGCGCGCGGTGCCCTATGTGCCGCCACCCGGCTATTGGCAGAAAGTGCGCGCGGCCTGCGATCGGCATGGCGCGCTGCTCATCTTCGATGAGATCCCGACCGGCCTCGGCAAGACCGGCCGGATGTTCGCCTGCGAGCATGACGACGTGGTGCCGGACATCCTGGTGCTGGGCAAGGCGCTCGGCGGGGGGATGCTGCCGATCGCCGCGGTGATTGCGCGGTCCGAGCTCGATGTCGGTCACGAATGGGCGTTCGGGCACTATACGCATGAGAAGAACCCGATCACCGCGCGCGCGGCGCTCACCACGATCGAGATCATCGAGGAGGAAGAACTCGTTCCCCATGCGGCACGGCTCGGCGCGGTCGCGCTCGAGCGGATGGAGGAGATGAAACGCCGGCAGCCCGCGATCGGCGATGTGCGCGGAAGGGGGCTCCTGCTCGGCATCGAGCTCGTGCGGAGCCGTGCCGAGAAGCTACCCGATGCCGCACTGGCAGAGACGGTGCTCTATCGCGCGCTCGATGCCGGGCTTTCCTTCAAGACGACCATGGGCAATGTGCTCACGCTCACGCCGCCGCTGATCACCACCGAAGCCGAAATGCTGCGCGCGCTCGCGATCATCGAGGAGGCGATCGCGGCCGGCAGAGAGAAAGATTGAATTTCGAATCGAATTTTTTCTTCAATCGATAAGACCCGATTCTATCGCGCAGTGCTGCGCGCGGGCACGAGCGAGAGGGCTGCGAGGGCGGCGAGCGTGCTTGCGGCGAGCAGCACGGTGAGGGCGGCGGCGGGGAACACGTCCCCTCGGTCGCTGAGGCCGAAGATCTGAACCGGCAACGTTACCCAGCCAGGCGGATAGACCATCACGGTCGCGCCGAGCTCGCCCATCGAGAGCGCGAAGCTCAGGCTGAAGGCCGCGGTGAGATAGGGCAGCACGAGCGGCAAGGTCACTCTTCTCAGAAGATAACTGGGGGCTGCGCCGAGGCTCTCCGCCACCTGCTCGCAGTCCGCCGGGATGCGGGCCAGCCCGGCCGAGATGCTGCCGAAGGTGAACGCGGAGATGAGGATGAAATGGGCCGCGAAGACGATGCCGATCGTGCCATTCAGCAGGATCGGCGGGCGGCTGAAGGCGACCAGGAGCCCGAGCCCGACGGAGACCGAGGGCATGGCGCTCGGGAGGAAGAAGATGGCGTTCAGGATCCGGCGCGGCGGCCCGCCCAGGTGCCGCAGGGCAAGGGAAGCGGCCGTGCCGTTCACGAGCGCGAGCAGGCTCGCGACCACGCCTGTCACCAGACTCGTTCGCAGCGCCGCGCCCGAAGGGCCCGAAATGGCGGCGCCGTAATGGGCAAAGGTGAGGTGGGACGGCAGGATGCCGTTCCATTGACCGGCGAGGCTTGCGAGCAGGATGACCATTGCGGGCAGCCCATAGACAACGCCGGCAAGCACTCCGAAGAGGAGCCAGGCGCTCGCACGCCCCGATTTAGACCAGGCCAGCATGGCCCCTGCCGAACCAGGCGAGCGCGCTGCGATAGAGCGCGTAGAGGCCGAGCGAGAGCGCGATATTGACGGCCGCAAGCACACAGGCCGAGCCATAGTCGAATTCCTGGATCGCCTTGTCGTAAACGAGGAGCGGCAATGTCTCGACGCCCTTGGCGCCGATGAAGAGCACGATGCCGAATTCATTGGTGGTGAGCAGAAGGCAGAGGCTGCCTCCGGCCATCAGCGCCGGGAGGGCGGCCGGCACGATGATCTGGCGAAGGATGCGGAACCAGCCGGCGCCAAGGATGCTCGCGATCTCGATCTGCGCGGCATCGATCAGCGAGAAGGCGGCGAGCAGCGGACGCATCACGAACGGGGTATAGACCGTGACCTCGGCGAGAATGACGCCCCAGGCCGAGTACAGGAAATCGATCGGCGGCAGGCTCAGGCCGAAGAGCTTCATCGCCGCGCCGTTCAGGATTCCGGCCGAGCCATAAATGAAGGTGAAGGCGAGAGCGACAAGGAAGGTCGGCAGGGCGATGAAGGTCTCGATCGCGCGCGCACATAGCCCTGCCCCCGGAAAGGGGGCGAAGGCGATCACGACCGAAAGGGCGAAGCCGAGCGCGAGGCAGCCGAGGGTCGCGGCGAGCGTGATGGTGATCGTGTGCCAGAGCGCGTTGCGAAAGAGCGCGGTGGCCAGCACCGCTTCATAGTTCGCGAAGAGGGATGCGCCGCGACCGGTGGCGAAGGATTGCACGAGGACGAGCGCGAGCGGATAGAAGAAAAGGACACCGAGCACCACGAGCGGCAACACGACCGGGAGGCCCGGTATCCCGAGGCGCCGGGAGCGTATTTCGGCGAGTGTGAGCTCAGCCATGCGGCCGCTCGGGGATAAGCGTCGCGTCCGCCGGGGAGAAATGCACGGTGAGCCGGGTCCCGGGTTCTGGCGGCGTGCGCAGCGGCGCCGAGGTCAGCCGTAGGGTCTGCCCTTCCGCCTCGAGCACGATATCGTGCAGATCCCCTTTCCATCGCACTTCGCGAACAGAGGCCGAGAGGCAGTTCGCCCCCGCCTCGCGCGGCGCAAGAAAGAGATCATGCGGGCGAACGCAGAGAAGGCAGGACTCCGAAGCGGCGATTCCCGCGGAGGCACGCACCCCCAGCCGGGTCGTGCCGAAACGCACCGCCGCCATCCCCTCGCCCGCTCCTTGTGCCTCCCTGGGTGCCTCCCTGGGCGTCTCCCCGGGCGTCTCCATGACGACCGGGAGCAGATTGGCCCGACCCAGAAATTCGGCGGCGAAACGATTGGGTGGCCGCTGATAAAGCTCCCGGGAAGGACCGAGCGCGACGAGCCTTCCCTCGCGCAGGATGGCGATGCGGTCGGCGAGCGTGAGCGCCTCGGTCTGGTCGTGCGTGACGTAGAGCACGGTAAGCATGGGCAGGGTGCGGTGCAGGCGGGCCAGCTCCTCGATCATGGATTGGCGGATCTGCGCATCGAGCGCGGAAAGAGGTTCATCGAGCAGGAGCAGCTCAGGACGGATCGCGAGCGCCCGCGCGATCGCCACGCGCTGCTGCTGACCGCCGGAAAGCTCACGCGGATAGCGCGCCGCGAAAGAGGACATGCCGACCATCGCCAGCGCGGCCGCGACTTCCGCACGCACCTTAGGCTCCGCTGCCCGGCGCGCCTTGAGCCCGAAAGCGACATTCTCGGCCACGCACATATGCGGAAAGAGCGCGTAGTTCTGCACCACCATGCCGATCCCCCGGGCGCGTGGCGGAAGATCGGTGACATCCCGACCGCCGGCGAAGAGCCGCCCGGAGACCGGGCGGACGAAGCCGGCGATGGCGCGGAGCGCGGTCGTCTTGCCCGAACCGGAGGGCCCGATCACGGCCATGATCTCGCCGGGCCGGACCGTCAACGTGAAGTCGGCAAGGACTGTGTTGCCCTTATAGGCGACCGTCACGCCTTCGAATGCGACCCCGCCGCCGCCCGGAACCGGCGGGGCATGGAGGGCGGAGGTTTCGGACGCGGCGGCGAGATCGGCGCCGGGCGGAATGGATGCCTCACCCGCCCCGAACTCCGGCGCCGCGGCCGAACTCATCGTTTCCCGATCGTTTCAGCTTCCGGTCGCCTGGTGCCACTGGGAGACATAGACCTCAAGATTGGTGAGCAGACTGGCCCAGTCGGGCGACCAGATCTCCACCCCTTTCAACAGCGCCTGCATGGTCGCGTAGGTTTCGCCCGCGGGCGAGACATCCGTGCGCACGGGGATGCCCATGGCAATGGGGGCCACCTGCTCCTGCGCTTCCTTGGAGAGCAGGAAATCGATCAGCTTGCGGCCATTCTCAGCGTCCGGCGCGCCTTTCACGAGCGCGATGTCATAGGGAAGCGAGAAGGTCATGCGTTTGCCGTCCGGCCCGGCGAGCCAGAAAATGCGAATGTTCGGATTGTCCCGCATCTGGGCGAGATTCATCTGCATATCGCCGTTCGCGACCCAGATCTCACCCTTGTTGACGAGCGCCGTCAGCCGGCCGGTCGAGGAAGACGGGCCGAGATTGTTCGCCTGAAGCTGCTTGAGATAGGCGAGGCCCGATGTCGGCCCGCCGAAAGCCTGAAACACGTTGAGCATCACCGCCGTGCCGTCACCCGCCTCACCGGGCGTGGAGTACTGAATCTTGTTCTTGAACTGCGGTGCGAGCAGATCCTGGAAGGTCGCGGGCGGGGACTTGAGCACGCTCGCGTTGTAGATCCAGTTCGCATAGTTATCGATCATCGCGTAATAGAGGCCGTTCGGGTCCTTGTCTCGCGCGGCGATCTCCGTGGCCGAAGTCGGTGTGTAGGGCTGGAGCAGCCCGTCGGATGCGGCTTTCTGGATGAAGGGCGGCAGCGTCACCAGCACATCGGCCTGCGGGTTGGCCTTCTCGCGCTCGACGCGGTCCACCACCACGGCCGAGCCCGCCTCGACATAGCGCACCCGGATACCCGTCGCCTTGGTGAAGGCATCGAACTCGGTCTGGTACCAATTGGGCGATCCGTCATGCAGCCCGTCCGCGCTGTAGATCGTGACCACGCCCGATTGCGCCCATGCCGTCCCCCCGGCAAGCACGGCCAGCATCATCCCGGCCGTGAACATCCCCCGCGCGCGCATCCCTGCCCCCTTCGCATTCCCTGTTGGCGGAACGGATATCGGCGCCGCATCAGCCCTCTCTCTCCGCGGACCGAAGAGCGAGGGGCGAGAGGTGGCGGACGAATCCGTTCCGGTCCGTGACCCTTCCTCCTTGCTCCGGGTCATGAGGCCCGAATGCCACCAAACGATGACATTTCTAATAAGAAACAATCTCCCGGCGGGAAGGAGCGGCGCTCACGCCACCAGGTTGAGGGCGGCGTCGAAGGCATCGAAGTTGCGCAGAACCCTGCCTTCGGAAACCTTCACGCTTCGGTTGATGATCATCGGCACGTGCTGCTCCTCGAGCCCGCCGTGCGAGCGGAGCGGAGCATCGAGCGCCGAGAGATCATGCCGTTCGGGACTCGTGCCGAGCACCTTGTGCTTGCCGGAAATCACGACGATGTCGCCGATCCGGTCGGGCGGCAGGGCGAATCGCTGGCAGGAATCGACGCGCGAGAGCGCGAGGCTCACCCCTTCGGTCGCCGCGAGCGCGGCGATGAGCGGCCCGGCATCCATACCGGGCGGCAGATAGATGGTCGCGAAGGAGCCGAGCGCGCCATGGTGCTTCACATAAGGATCGGTGATCGGCAGGATCACGCGCGCGATGCCGGCGCCGAGCCGGGCATCGCACCATGACTGGAGATAAAGCACATCGGGCGCGCCATCCGGCCGATATTTGTCGTTCATGCCGTGATCGGCGGTAAGCGCCAGCACCACGCCGAGCGCATCGAGCTCTCCGACATAGCGATCGACCATCGCGTAGAACCGGTTGGCAAGATCGCTGTCCGGTGCTGCCTTGTGCTGCACATAGTCGGTGGTGGAGAGATACATCAGATCGGGACGGAACCGCTCGACGAGCCGCACCCCAGCGGCGAAAACGAATTCGGAGAGCGCGGGCGAATAGACATCCGGCAGGGGAAGCCCGACGAAATCGAGCACATTGCCGATGCCGTTCTCCGCCACCGTTGCCACATCCGCGCGTTCGGCGGAGAAGGCGATGGCGCGGCCGGTCTCCATCGCAAGCCCGGCTCCCAGCAGGGCGCGCAGCTTGTCCTTGGCGGTGACCATCGCGACCCGCGCGCCGGCCTGATGAAAAGCCGCCGGAATTGTTGGGGCCCGCAGGAAGCGGGGATCATTCATCATCACTTCCTGCCCGCTCGCCGGATCAAGGAAATAGTTGCCGGCGATACCGTGCACGGCGGGCGGCGCGCCGGTGACGATCGAGAGATTGTTCGGGTTGGTGAAGCTCGGGATCGCCGAGAACGCGGTGAGGCTGACCCCGGTTCGCATCAGGCGGGCGAAATTGGGCGCGAGGCCGCGCGCGATCGCCGCCTCGATATAGCCGGGCTCCGACCCGTCGAGGCAGATGACGATGGTCGGCACGCTCGGGAAGCGATAGCTTCGGCCATTCACCGCGACCTCGCGGGCGCCGCCGGGCGGTGCGTCCATCTCTCCATCTCCCCTTCGGATCGGTTGCGCCCCGAGATTGCGTCCGCGCCGTGCGCGCCGCAATGATGCGGTGGGCGGGGAAAGAGCCGCCGGAGACGCGCACCCATGGACCCTGCCCGGCGCAATGTTCTCTTCATCGTGCTCGATCAATGGCGGGCGGATGCGCTGGGCGCCGCCGGCAATGCGCAGATTGAGACGCCCGCGCTCGACCGGCTCGCGCGCGAGAGCACGATCTTCCTCAGTCACTTCGGACAAGCCGCGCCCTGCGGACCGGCGCGTGCCGCGCTGCTCACCGGGCTTTATCAGCACAACAACCATGTGCTGAGGAACGGCAGCCCGCTCGAGCGCACGATTCCGACACTTGGTGAGGCCGTGCGTGCCGCGGGATATGATCCCGCTCTTTTCGGCTACACCGACAGCACCGTGGACCCACGGGGCCGGCCTGCAGCCGATCCCGCGCTCTTCACCTATGAAGGCGTCATGCCCGGCTTTACGCCGGAGCTTCTCCTCAACGAGGATGCCCTGCCCTGGCTCGCCCATCTCGCGGAGGCCGGATATGATTTCGCGAGCATCGAAGAGGCGCTGAGGCCGGCGACAGGCCACCTGAATTTGGGGGCCCCGCGCGCGGCACGGTTCGAGAGCCGCCATGGGCGCGCGGCCTTCATCACGGACGCCGTGCTCCGCTATCTCTCGGTGCGGCGGAAGACGCACTGGTTCGCCCATGTCTGCTATATCGCGCCGCACCCGCCCTTCATCGCGCCAGCACCGTTCCACACGTTCCACGACGCGGCTTCCATGAAGCCGCGCCATGCGGCACCGGACGCGGAAAGTGAAGGACGCCAGCATCCGCTCCTCGCCAGCCTGCTCGCGCGCCAGAAACGCGCGCGGTTCTTTGCAAGCGATGAGGGGAGCGAGGAGGGCCCGGTCGCGACGCTGACGGATGCTGAGTGCGCAACATTGCGCGCGACCTATTACGGCATGGTGAGCGAAGTGGATGATGCTCTCGGCCGAATCTTTGCACGGCTCGAGGAATGGGATTTGCTCGAACACACGCTGGTGGTCGTCACCGGCGATCATGGCGAGATGCTCGGTGATCATCGCTTGCTCGGCAAGGAGGGATATTTCGCCGAGGCTGTGCGTGTGCCGCTGATCATCCGCGTGCCGGGCGTGCGCGACGGGCGGCGCGTGAAGGAATGCACCGAAGCCGTGGATGTGATGCCGACCATCCTAGAGTGGCTCGACGCCGAGCTGCCGCCGCGCCGTGATGGACATTCCCTGCTCGGCTTCTGCCATGGCGAAACGCACTCTGCGTGGCGGCAGACAGCGCATTGGGAAGGCGATTTCCGCGATTTCGAGCCGGATGGCCTGCCTGCTTCGCTCGGGCTCGCGCCGCATGAATGCGGCTTCGTGGTGGCGCGCTCGCAACGTTTCCAGGCGGTGCATTTCGCCGCCCTGCCGCCGCTTCTCTTCGATCTCGCGTGTGATCCGCATTGTTTCGAGAATGTCGCCGATGCGCCCGAGTACGCGGCCGCCTCGCTCGCCGCGACACGGGCCCTGCTCTCCTGGCGGATGGCAGCAAGCTCGGGCCCGCTTAGCCACCTGATGGCAACACCGCGCGGTCTTGCCGATCTCAGCGGGATGAACCACGCCCTCCCTTTTTGCCGCGACCCCCTCTCCGCCGAGCCTTGACCACGCGGGCACCGTTTTCGAAATATGGGCTGCTATTTCGCGAGAAGACGCTCGACAACATATTGCTCGGGGAACAAGCGATCATTGAAGTGCGGCGCAAAGGCGGCCAGGAGTCCGTCCACCATGCTGGAACGCTTGCCGAGCATCCATGGGCGCCGTCCGAACGCCCGGTCGTTCAGCCAATAGCGGCTCCAGCCCTCTGTCGTCTCGATTATCTCTCTCGCAAACTCGGATCCGTACTCGAGACCACCTTCCATGACAACGTCTATATAGGATTGCAGCAAGGGGAAGGACGCGTTCGGTTGCGGAAGGTCCACACCCGGCGCCTTGCCGGAAATCTCCGGGATGTAAACCCAAATCCTGCCCTGCAGAGGAAGGCGCTCCCAGGAGAGAGCCTCGATATCATCACGCGGAACCTCGATGCGCGCGTACCCGGATTCGCGCGCATCGAAGGCGCTCAAGTCGCCCGCTTCGACAGGAAAGAGCACACCATTGATCGTCATGGCGGGTTCGCCCGGCCCCGCCCGCGCAAGGCCGAGCGCGGTGAACCCTGTCGATGCGCGATCGTCCCAGGTGCGCACATAGCCGAACGCGGCGGAGACGCGCACAGGGATTGCAAGCGTTGGACGACCCGCGGTCGCGTTGCGTGAAGCCGTATCGATCAGCGAGCCGTAGCCGAAAATAAAGTCGGTTGGCTGGCCCGGCAGCATGCGTCCCCAGTAATCGGTGGCGAACGCAGCGCCCGAGAGGGTTGCAAGAAGCAGGGTCGCGATCAAGAGACGCGTTGCGGACATCTCCGTTTCCTCACCGTGCCGATAATCGTTCCTTTTCCAGTATGTATCAAGGGGATGCGCTTTCGAAGGCTGACTTTGTCCGATGTCCGCGTGCTCCGGATCGAGGGAATCGAGACCCAACGCGTTATGAGGATCGCTCCGTGCGCGCCCAAGGTGAAGGAGGGCGCCTGAAGCAGAGGTTCGGCGATCACGGGACTGTTTCACGCGTCGCTGGAAGTTCCATTCTATCGTGTGGGGCCAGGAAGCGAGACCCCATTCCAAAGGGAGGATGAGCATGTCCAGTCCCGTAACGCCCGAGCGGCTACACCAGATGATATTCGGTTTCGCGCCGCCGCTGATCATCGGGGCTGGAGTGCGCATCGGCATGTTCGACACGCTAGAACACGAACCGCTCGGCCTCGCGGCTCTGGCCGATGCGATCGGCGCTTCGTCAAGGGGGACGGAGGCGTTGGCGAATGCGCTGGTCGGCCTGGGCGTGTTGGCGCGGAGCGCTGACGATCGCTATGCGCTCACGCCCGAAAGCGCCGCCTTCCTCGTCAGGTCGAAACCAGAGGATTATGTGGGCGGACTGTTCGCTCATACCAGCACGCAGCTCATCCCCTCCTGGCTACACATCATCGAGGCAGTGACCAAAGGCCGCCCGCCGCTGGCCGTCAATCGTCAGGCGGAAGGCGCGAGCTTCTTCGCGGCTTTCGTCGAGGCGTTGCTGCCGGTGGGTTGACGCGCCGCGCAAGCTCTGGCCGATCACATGGCCGCCGACGGCTCACCGCCGGTAAAGCTGCTGGACATCGCCGTCGGCTCAGGGGTCTGGACCATCCCGGCGGCGCAGCGTTTCCCCGCGGCGCGCGTGGTCGCAGTGGACTGGCCCGAAGTGCTCGCGGTGACAAAGCGGATTGTCGAACGCTACGGCGTCGGCGACCGTTACGAGCTGCGCCCAGGCGACATCGGCGCGATTGATTTCGGTACTGGCTATTCACTCGCGGTGCTCGGCCAGATCCTGCACAGCGAAGGCGAGGAGCGGAGCCGGGCGCTGCTGCGGAGGGTCTTCGATGCGCTGGCGCCGGGCGGCACGATTGCGATCGCCGAATTCCTTGTCGATCCCGACCGCAGGGGACCGCCGGTCAGCCTGATCTTTGCCGTCAACATGCTGGTCAACACCGAAAATGGCAGCACTTGGTCGGCGGCAGAAATTGGCGACTGGCTTGCCGAGGCCGGATTCACGAATGTGCGGACGCTGGAAGTGCCTGCGCCGTCGCCTCTTATCCTGGCGACCCGGCCGGCTTAGCCACAGCCCACGTACTCGCGGAGCGCGCGAGCCCGACGATCCGGCGGCTCCGCCGTTCACTCACCCCCATCCCGGTCACCAGGAAGCAACCCCACCGCTGGCGACCTCGTGGAGAGCGCCCAAGGCCAGCCCTCCGCCCGGCAGGTGAGCATCAATCTTGAACACTCCGAGCGGCAGCATCGCCCGAGTCGAGTCCCTAATGAGGAGGGATTTCGCAGGGTCAATCCTTTCGGCGGGGCCGGCGGACCATAGTGAGCATCAGGTCCCAGGCGTTGCGGATGTTGACGACCGCCAACAGCAAAAGAGCACCTGCTAAGGCATTCAGCCCGAAGTCCTTTTCCAGATAGATCGACACGGCGGCCACGAGCATCGCGGCGTAAGCGAGGCCAGGTAAAACGCCGTAAGCGAAGTAATCCTCGACATAGTTCGTCATGTCGGTGCGCACGACTTGGATCGTGATGTAGGTCGAAACGATGACGCCGATCAAAGCGGTGGCAGCGATTATCGCGGCGAAAAATCCAGATTCGTGCCATGGAAATAACGCGATGGCAGACAAGAAGAAGACACTGGTGAAATGGACGACGACCGGGCTCATGAACGTGCGCGTCGCCGCGTGGCGCTCTTCGGTCAGAAATCCGACGCCGAGCGAGACGGCAACGAACAGCAAGCCGAGCAAGGTCGCTCCCGCCGTTCCCACCAGCACGTAGAAGTCGTGCCATTCCTTCAGAGCTTCGACTGCCCGCATAAACGAAACCCACCGCTTCCACGGCCCAGCACCCCGCCGAGGTTATCGCAGATCAGGAGACCGGAGCGGCCTAGACGAGGTCCGAATTGCGCCGAAGGAGTTCCGCCGCGGCGCGAGGCACAGCGACCATCCGGGCGCTGGCGGGGCCGTTCTCGTGGTCGCCGGTTAAGCTCCGCGCCGGCGCTTGTTGCCGGCCGCTGATCCCGCAATCCTGAGAGAAGGCTCCCGCCGGCCCCTGGGAAATCGGGCCGGTGGGGCGAGTGTCATACAGCGGGGAGGCGTCCGCTGTAGGACATAAAGCTACAGTAGAAGATGGCCGATTTGCTGCAATCGAATCCCAAGAGGCACCCCATGATTTCGGAATCGAAACCATTTCATGTGCGCATGGCGAGGGGGCATGGGGGTAGCCCGTATGCGCCATGCCTTCGCCCCCGCCCCGACCTCCACCCCCCATCGCCGGCTGGGAACGCCATGGCCTGCCCGCACCGAAGCGATCGCCGATCATGACCATGCCCACGCCCGCCACTGCCGATCCCGGCATATGCAGCATATTGCCGTATGGGCCTCAGATTGTTTTTGGCTTCGATCACAAATATTGAATTATATCAATGGTGTCCCGTACGGGATTCGAACCCGTGTTACCAACGTGAAAGTTTCGTGTGCGTTTTCCCGGTGCTCATATTCCTGTCCCGGACGATCCCAGAGCATCCCTTATTTGCTAAGGCTTTTCCCTTCCGGGGACGTCGGTGGTGTGGTAACAACAATTCCGGGACATCGCGGAACGGAGGGGGTCATCCTGTCCTCTGCCTGTCCCCAGGAGTCACCAAACCGTGCAGACGAAGCTGACATCTGCCCTTGTTCGAAAAGTGACCGAGACGGAAGCGCCTCAGCGGGACACGTCCTACTTCGACATCGAGGTCCCGCGAATGGCCCTCCGGGTGAAGCCGCCGCGCCCTGGCTCGGCGCGATGGTCGGCATGGTTTTTCATCCGCTATACCGCCCCGGGCGGCGGCGAACGCCGAATGAAGGTCGGCGACCCGCGGACGATGGATCTCGCGGACGCCCGCGTCGCGGCGAAGAGGATGCTCGCCAAGGTTGACGGCGGCGGCGATCCTGCGGCCGACAAGGCGCGCCTGCGGCTCGACTGGACGGTCCGGGAGGCTTGGGACGCCTACGCCTCCAGCCGCGAGTTCGGCAAGCACGCGCTGCGCAGCCAGCTTGAGGACAAAGCCTGCGCGACGAATCACATTTTACATCATGTGGCGGCGACGAAGCTGTCGGCGATAGACGCCCCGCTCGTGCGCCGCCTTCACCGGCTCGTCGAGGCCGATCGGCGGACCAACAAGCGCAAGCGGCGCCTCGGCGGTCCAGGCGCGGCCCGGCGGGCGGCGCGCGTCCTCTCGAGCATGCTCTCATGGGCGGTGAATGAGGGGCAGCTCGACCGCAACCCAATTATCGGGACAATCCGGCTCGATGGCACTGGCGAGCGCACAACGATCCTTGATCGGCCCGAGCAATATACGAAGCTGTTCGAGACCATGGACAAGATGGTCGCCGACGGCAAGCTGCGTTCGCATGTGAGGGCCTTCGTTGTCGTGCTCGCCGCCACCGGGCTGCGACGAAACGAAGCTCGCGCCCTCCGATGGGGCGACCTTGACCTCGGGGCCCGGCGCGTAACGCTGCGCGACCCGAAGGGTGCGAAGCTCGCCCGCGGTGGCCCGGCGACCGAGACCGTGAGCTTGCCGCCCATCGCTGCCGCGGCGTTGGCCGCAATTCGACCCGAGGACGCGCACCCCCACGAGCAAGTGTTCGTCCCGGTGCGCGGCCAGATGATCGCGGTCAACCACGATTGGCGACGAATCCGCGCCGAGGCCGAGCTGCCCGCGGACCTCGTGCTCCACGGTCTCAGGCACTCGATCGGCACGGCCGGCATCGTTGCGGGCATGAGCACGGCCGAGGTCGGCAAGATGCTCAGGCACCGCAATGTCAGCGTCACGCAACGCTACGTGCATCTGGCCGAAGCGACCAGGTCCCGGCTTCAGGATCGGGCGATTGAAGGGCTAATCCCCGACAAAACACCTGCGGCGGCGAACGACAGATGACCGAAATAGTCGGGATCGACGATGCGATCGTCCGATTTGCACCGGCAGATTGCGCCGAGATCGCCCGGCAATACGTCGGCTGGCGTTCGTCAGACACGAATCGCGCGGCGGCTCGGTCGCATGCACTCGTCCTCTGGGGGCGACTTTCCGAGGCGGTGCAGGAGGGCACGCTGCGAGTAGTCGGAATCCGCGCTGGCACCACGACAGAGGAGCCGGTGGCAGATGCCTTCCTGGCTGCGGCCCGTGTCGATTTTGACCGCCGCGAATTATCACTCGGAGGGATCGTCTATACGGCGGTCCGCGTGCGCCAGGATGCCAATGCGATCCTCGATGGGACATCGTCGGCGCAAGGGTTACGGGGCTCCTCACAGCGGCCGCGCGAAACGACGGGCGCCGATCGTCGCTTCATGGAGTGGGCGGCCGGCCTCAACACGTGGCCGACGAAACGAGAGGCCGAAGAATGGGCGAAGGAGAACGACGTCCCGCCATCGTGCGTGCGCGCCCTTCAGCGTCAAGGCAATCATCGCGCCGCCGGCCGCCCCCGAAAACGGGCCTAGGAAATGGGCCGGGAAAATGGGCCAATAAGGTTGGCAAGAATTAATGGGCGGCCCATTTGCCCATTTAGGAGGGGACGATTCTCTGGACTAAATTCCTTGCTGCTTGAGATTTCTCGCAGATCAAGGACCAAACAATGCAGACTGGCACACAGGACGCCCCGCCGGTGCGCATGCGCACCGAGGCGGCCGCGGAGTATCTTTCCTCCTCCCATGGCCTCGGCCTCGAGGCCAAAACACTACGCAACTGGCGCGCCCAGGGCCGCGGCCCCCGTTGCAGATACCTCGGCATCCACCCGCTGTACGACCGGGACGAATTGGACCGGTGGGCACGAGAGGAGGCGCTGACCGACACGAATCCGATCAGCGCCGGACGGCGGGCGCGGCGTGCCCAGAAGCTCGCGGAGGCCGCCGCAGCCTGAAACCCCACCACGCGGCCACGCGGGGGGGCTCCGTTAGGCGAAAAGCGTTGCTGGAAACGATGCTTTTACCGCATCTAGGCTCGACCTGCAAGGCCGCTCTCGTAACGGAAGGAGAGCGCCGGGATGGCGTCCTGTCCCTTGAGCCGGAAGCGCGAAATAGCCGATCCACGGCATAGCGCTGATGAACACCGCCGCTTTTGTGACGCGCGCCACGAGGCGGCGGCGGCATTCAAGCGGTGGCTCGAGACCGCCCTCGTCAAGGGCGATGTTGAAGAGAAGACGGTCGGCACCGTCGGCCTCTTCGTTGGTATCGCGAAGCTGACGGGGAAGCATCCGTGAGCGCCCTGGACGGCCTCGCGCCGCGGCGGCCGCCGGCCAACCTCGAGGCGGAGCAGGCCCTCTTAGGTGCGATCCTCGCAAACCCGAGGGCACACGGCGCGGTGGCCCAATTCCTGCGAGCGGAACACTTCGCCGATCCACTCCACGGGCGGATATACGCTGAATGCGAGCGCCGCATCCTCGTTGGCCGCGTCGCCGATGGCGTCTCGCTACGAGTCTGGATCGAAGCGGATCCGGATGGCGCCGGCATTCCAGCCAACGAGACCGGCGCAACCTACATCGCCCAATTGCTGGCCTCCCACGTCGGAATCGGCAACGCGTGCGAGTACGGCCGCGTAATCCGCGAGGCATGGCAGCGCCGGCGCCTGATCGAGATCGGGGAGGAATTGGCCACCCGCGCCTATGGTCAGGAAGAGCCCTCCGACGAGCTCTTGATTGCCTCACTCGCCATGATCGAGAGTGCTTTCGATGCCGAATCAGACCGGCCCGGCGTGACGCTTGACGTCGCGATGGACACGGCGCTCCGCGCTGCGGACGAGGCCGCAAGGAAGCAAGGGCCCGCGGGGATATCGACCGGATTCCGAGCCATAGATGACCAGATCGATGGCCTCGAACCCGACAGCTTGCACGTCCTCGCCGGGCGCCCTGGCATGGGGAAAAGCTCTTTGGGCTGGCAGATCGCCGTCGCGGCGGCGCGCGCCGGTCAGGGCGTCCTCGCCGTCTCGCTCGAAATGAGCGCGACCGAGCTTGGGCGGCGGGCGCTCTCGGCGGCTGCCGGAGTTCCAGTCCGGCACATAAAGCGCGGCTACCTGGGCGGCGGGACGGCCGAGTGCCTCGTGCAGGCGCGACGAGAGCTCGGGGAACTGCCGCTCACGATCGAGGACGGCTCGGGGCTCGCGATGGCCCAGATCGACCTCAAGGCCCGTGGCGCGCGGCGACGGCACAAGCTCGGCCTGATCCTGGTGGACCACCTGCACATTATTCGCCCTGAAGATCGCGACCTCCGGCAGGGCGCGACATGGGCGGTTGGCCGCATCAGCGGCGCAATGAAGCGCCTGGCAAAACAGCACCGCTGTCCGGTCCTTCTGCTCGCGCAGCTTAACCGCGGCGTTGAGGCGCGCGAGGACAAGCGGCCGGGGCTCTCCGATCTGCGGCAGGCGGGCGACATCGAGCAGGACGCCGACACGGTTAGCTTCCTATACCGGCCCGAATACTATTTGCGCGACGCACCTGAGCGGCGGGAGGCCGAAAGCTCGGAGCGCTTTGAGGGGCGGCTTGCGGACTGGCACGGTCGCCGAGAACAAGTGCGAGGAAAGGCGGAACTAATCGTCGCGAAGGTCCGCGACGGCGCGACCGGCATAGTGCCCCTTCGATTCCATGCCGAGACCGCCAGCTTTTCGGAGGCGCCGCAATGAGCATCCCCGCGCTCCGCTGGGCGGCCCCGTTGCCGCTCAAGGGGGCCACCAAGGCCGTCCTATTGGCGCTGGCCGACATGGTGGCGGACGGAACGAACGAGTGGGAGCCAAGCCTCGAGCGACTTTCTCTCTGGTCCGGGCTGCCTCGGCGCTCGCTCATCCGCGCTATCCAACGGCTCGAAGAAGAGGGCCTCCTGGCGGTGAGGCGTGCCACAGGGAAGCGGTCCAAATACGAGCTCCGCGTGGGAGCGGAGCTTAACCAGTGCCACAGTGGCACCGGTGCCAAGACGGCACCCGTGTCAGATTGGCACGGGACCAGTGCCACGGTGGCACCACAACCAGTGCCACCCTGGCACCCAACTCTACCAGTACTCCCCAGTACCCCCAGCAACGCACGCGCCGACGTCAACGCGCCTCCGATGTCGATGCCGTTGAAGCCAGCGCATCCCGAGGCGCCGGGGGAATCCGGGCCGGACCTGCTGCCGACGTCCAACGAGACCGCGACGAAGATGCTCGCCGAGAAGGGGGCGCTGATCCTGCGGCGCGTCTGCGGGTGGTCCATGCCAAAATGCCGCGAGGCAGTCGATTTGCTCGTAAACGAGCTCGGCGGCGATCGGAGGGCCGCGTTCGCGGTGCTATGCGCTGCCGCTCGCGAAAGGCCCGGACGCGACGAACTGGCGGTTTGGTTCAGCGCCGCAATCGAGAAACACCGGCCTCGCGCCGCAAAGCCTGAAGTCCCAATTGGTCGAGTGGGTCCATCCCGCTTCGACAACCTGCCGGGCGTGGTCGAGGAGAATGGGCACCCGACGGTCAACGGCTGGCACATTGACCTGATCTGGGACCGCGTCGCCGAAGCGGCCGGGATCGATGCCGAGCGATGGACCGGCAATGTGGGGCCTCTCGCTCATTGGCTCAAGGACGGGATCGACCCGCACGAAACAGTGTTACCGGCGATCCGCCGCATAGCTTCGCGCCCGAGCTATGCGCCACCGCGTAGCCTGCGGTACTTTGACGCCGCCGTGCGCGAACAGGTCTCCGAGGCGAGGATCGCGCCGTGATCGCGCCTGAAGGCGAGCCGTCAGCGCGGCCGGAATGGCTTCAGCGCATCCTCGCCGACGCGGAACCCGTGGACGCGGTCGAGCTGATCCGCCGTCTCGACCAGCTCGAGCGGGCAGGATGGGCGCCCTGGCAGGCGCGCGCGGACCGTCTCCGGTGGCGCGACCTATGGGTGCGCGTAGCCCTGGCCGCGATCGATGCGCCGAACAGACCGGCGCCGCTCGCAGCCGCGCTCCGGCGCCGGGCGGCGGCGCGTACGCCCGCGCCATTCGGGACATCGGAAGGGCTTCTGCAACGGATTCTGGACCTAAGCGACGGCCGCACGCTTTCGCGTCGTCAGATTGCGGCGATCGTCGCATGCGATCGGTCGTCGGGAGGGCGTTGAAGTCATTGGGGAATCCGTGGCGGAAAAAACGTGAGGAAACCGCCACGGCGATTTGACACGGTCGATGAAGCGAAAGGAAATGCAATGTCGCTTATGAGCGATCTCCTCGAATTCGTGCGGCAGCCCATGCCCGAGACGCCCGAGGAAATGCGCGCACAACTTCCTGCGGCTGAGGCTGCGCTCGCGCGTCTCGACGCGATCCGCGCCACGGCGGCGGCCGACATCGAGCGCCTCACCAAGGAACGGCGCAGACTCTTGTTGGACGACAGCGCGAGCGGCGTGCGGCGCATTCGCGACATCGACGCGAAGGTCGAGGTGCTTAGCCTCGACATCGAGCGCGGAGACGAAATCGAGACCGCCCTCGTCAACCGCTGCCGTCACCTGGCTTCGAATACGAAGGCGCACGAGGCGGCACAGGTCGTCGGACTGTACCGGCAGGGCATCGCTCAATTCTGTGCGGTCATGCGCCACGCGGTCGAGGTGCGAGAACGCTTGGTACAGATCCGCGCCCTCGCGGCGCGGGCAGGCCTTGAGGCACAGCTCGCACAGCTAGAACTGCCGCATGCGAATTTTCCGCTCCTTCCCGAGGCGATAGGTAATTTTGAGCGGGGTGCCACAGAGACGCTCGCGCATCTTCACGGCTCGGGCCCGAGAGTCGAGTTGTTCCCGATCAGATTTCATGCGGCCACGGGGCTCTATCGCGTCGGCGAGACTGCTGGTTTCGACGCGGCGACGGCCTGGCGTCTGATCGACGCGGGCCTCGCAGATTGGGCTAGTCCGACCCGCCGCCCGCCGCGACCGGCGGCAATGGGCGCGGTATGAACGTCCTCGTAGGCCACGTCGAACGGTCGCCCGGATGCTCGGACGAAGTCAGTGTGTCGGCCGAGACGCTCCAAGCTTGGCGAAACGCCGGGGAGCCATGGCGTCGGATCGTGCCGTCCTTCCCGTACTGGCCGACGAAGGCGCTTCCGACGCGTGATCGGGGGCGCCCGTGGCAGGCGGTCGTACTGCCTGAGCCGGAGGCGGCGGCCCTGGTCGCGGCGGGATTCGCCGTGACGCCGGCGGCGTGGTCGATGGCCGAGGAGGAGAACCGGTGAGCGGCACGAAAATTGGCTATTGCGAAACGCCCTCCGGTCCCGTCGACATCCGCGCCCCATCTTCGGCGCTCGCCGCCTGGAGCCCCGCTACAGGTGCGTGGAGCCTTGTTACGCTGCTGCAACGCTACTTCCCCCTGCCGTGCCGCTGGCTCCCAAATCGCGGCACGAACAATGCCGGCGGGGTGGTCGCATTTCCCGCGCCGGAGGCGGCCGCATTGATCGCCGCCGGCTACGCGACGGCGGCCGAGGGAGAGGCGAGCCAGCAGGGAAACGGCCCATGACCCAGTATCGCGCGTTTTTGACGCGCACGACGGCTCTGGCGGACCTTCGTCAGGTCAAGGTCATCTGTTCGACGCCTGCGGTGGGGCGCGATAAGATCAAAATTCCGCCGGGCGCCTTCGTCTTGGACAATTACCGAAGGAATCCCCTTTGGCTCTGGCAGCATAACCCAGATTGGCCGGTGGCGCGGTCGGTTACGATCAATGAAAATGAGCAAGGGCGTCTAGGGGCTTTGGTTCAGTTTCCGCCGATAGGCGCTTCCGACCGTTCGGACGAGATTTACAATTTGATCGCGGCGGGCGTCATCAACGCGGCGAGCACTGGCTTCGAGGTGCTCGCATCCGAGCCAATCGATCCCAACGATCTGAGCGCCGGCATCAGCTACACGCGGGTGGAGCTGCAGGAGATGAGCTTCGTCTCGATCCCTGCCGAGCCTAATTCCTTGGTGGAGGAACGTTCCCGGCGCGAACATGGCAACCCCTCGGAGGGATGGAAGTGCGGCGCCGCCGGCGATCTCCCGATCGACGAGACACGTCCGTGGGATGCCGACGCGGCGCGCGAGCGCGTCTTCCGGTGGGCCGGCTACGACGGCAAGAACCCCGACCCGGTGAAGGCGCGGCGCGCGTTTCTTTGCTACGACGCGTCGGACCCCTCACTCCGCGGCTCCTTCAAGCTGCCCTTCGCCGACATCCTCGAGGGGCGGCTCACAGCCATCCGGCGCGGCCTCGACGCCGCCGCGGCGATGCTCGAGCGCACTGACATTCCGGAGCGCGAAAAGGAACGCGCGCGGCAGGTGATCCAGGGCTACCAGGCAAAGGAGCCCACCGGACCGGAGCGCGCGCATCGGCGCATGGCTACGCTTTATCGGCGCGAGCTCGCCGGCGGCGGCCATCCCGACCGCATGGAACGGCATCGGCGCATGGCGGCGCTGTACCGGGCCGAGATCGGCTCGTGACTGCCATCGGGGTGATGGTCGATCGCGACCGGGCCGTGCTTTGGGCAGATACGCAAGTCTTCCGCGACGGCGTGCCGAGCCGGCACGCGCCCAAACTTTTCGTCAATCCAACAGCCCGTGTGGCCGGATGCGGGACCGGTTGGCACGCCCTGTTGCGACACGCCGGCCACGCCGTCACCGCGGCGACTTGCATCCACGACCTGGCGGAGGAATTGCCGACGTTGCTCCGGCACCAGGCTGCACGCGTCGCCGACTGGCGCGCCGATCCCGAGACCTTCGCGGAGAACATCTATCTGGCCGCGGGATGGTCGGCTCGGTATCGCCGCGCCGTCGGCTATGTGTTCGCGGCCACGGACTATTTCGCGCCGACGATGGTGCGCACGTTTGCCTCGCCGCCGGTGCCCGGAATCGAGGCAATGGAGGGTCGAGAGGAGGAGTTGCACGGCGTTGTGGTCGAGCAGCTCGCCGAGCTCGAGCGCATTTATGATTGCACGATCGGCGGCAACGTGATCGCGGCGACGATCAGCCGCAACGAGGTCGCGGCGCGCGTCCTAGTGAGCCTCGCGGGCGCCTCCGCCGCGACGCCCGAGGCGCGCGCCGCGGCACTCCTGGAATAGTCGAAGGGGGCGGCAATGTCGGATGACGTGAGCATCATCATCGGTGGTCAGGCGATCTCTGGGTGGCAGGGCATCAGCGTCAAACGAGGAGCAGAACGGGTGCCAAGCTCCTTCGATTTGTCAGCCACCGAGCGATACCCAGGTCAAATCAGCAGCGTCGCGATAGCGGCAGGAAGCGCCTGCCAAGTCAAGATCGGTGCCGATCTTGTCCTGACCGGTTACGTCGATCGCGTCCTCGCGAGCCTAAGTGACGGAAGCCATGCGATTCGCGTACAGGGGCGATCGAAGGTCGAGGATGTCGTCGACTGCTCAGTGACCAACCACAACATCGCGGGGATGCAGCAACAGGTCTCTGACCTCGTGGCCTTCGCGGGCGCTATATGCGCGCCGTTCGGAATCAAGGTGGTCTCGTTAGCCGGCGCCACGATCCCTGTCGCTCTGCCCGACGGAGGCGGCCCGATCCCCATCAACGTGATGCTCGGCGAGACCGGCTACGACGTGATCGAGCGGGTGGCTCGATATGTGCAAGTTCTGGTCTATGACGATCCGAATGGAAATCTCGTCCTGGCGACGGGCGGCGGCGGCGGGACGATGGCCTCCGGCTTTCAACAGGGGGTCAACATCCAGAGCGCATCCGGCGCGCTCTCGATGGATCAACGCTTCTCGACCTATCTGCCCGCGATCCTCTCCTACCAGCAATTCGGCGACCTCGGCGCCGGCGGCGCGCAGCTGCCGCCCGTGCTCGATCCGACCGTCCCGCGATATCGTCCCCTCTATGTGATCTCGGAACAGGTGACGCGCGACCAGGCGCTTGCGGTGCGGCGGGCGAAATGGGAGATGGCGCGCCGCTACGGTAGATCGCAGGCGATCACCGTCGTCTGCGATAGCTGGCGCGACAGAGCGGGAACGCTCTGGCAGCCGAACGCTTTTGCACAGATCAACATGCCGGCTCTGAAGATTGCGCCTATCGATCCTTGGGTGATCTCTGATGTCACCTATTCCCGGGACGCGCGGAGCGGCACGACGGCGAGCCTCACGGTGATGCCCAGGCAGGCATTCACGCAGGAGCCGATCATCCTCGTGCCCTTCGGCTGGTATGATCACGGCCAGAACGCGCCGGCCGCGGGCGCGGCTGGGGGCGGCCCATGAACGAATTCCTAGGCGCGCCGCTTGGCCTCATTGAAGAGGCGATGCAATGTGTCGAGGAGCTCCGTCATCTGGTCGCTAGGGCTTGCGACCAATCTCCGGCAGGCGATTATGCTCGGCTCGGAGCATTTACTCGCGCAGCCAATCTTCAAGGAAGGTTGCGCGCGATGGCGGACATCGCCGAACTGGAATCGCTCAAGGAAAGTCGCGCCGCATTCGGCGCCGAGCACGGGAATGCCGTCTCGTTGCGAGGCGCCGCTCACTCGATCGCCGTGACGTTGGTTACGGTCAACGAGGAGATCGGTCGGCGGCGGCGCGCAGGCGTTGGCGGCGACGGACGGCGATCTGTTCACGAGCGCCCTGCGGGATGAGATGCCGATGTCCACCGCGATGCCGGAAGGGAGCATCGGCGAAGAGCTTGCGGGCGGCGAGCGGGCGGCGGCCACGCGTGGAAGACGCTATGTCTCTGAAAACAACGGCGATGGTATAGGACCATTGCCAGGAGAGCCGCCCACCCTCCGGGAGATCGGCATCTCCGCAGACCAGTCGGCTCGCTACCAGAAGTTTGTCGCGATGCCGGAACGGCGCGGCGAGATCGTTACGAGGGGGGAAAGGGGTGGCAAGGAAAATTCGGAAATGTTTTGTGGACCGGCCTTCCGCCGATTTTCTTTGCGGCCGAAATTCGCGATTTCGTTAAATGTTTGATTTCAAAACGGAAGAGGCCTAGTTTGCCGTGCATTGGCCCACGGCTGCCGCACCACCAGGCCGCGAGCGACATCCTCGTCCACGATAGTCTCGTTCCCTTCCGACGGTCCTCGATTGATCGTAGCGTCAGGGGGCAGCAGGCCAAGGAAAATCGGCGAAAAGCCGCCAATATTGCTGCGTTTTTGACGGGAACGGTGATAGTTTCCCACGCGATTCGTGGTCGGAACGAAAGGAAAAGTCGATGCGTGGACGCAAGCCGATCCCGACGGCAATTCATCGAATCAAGGGCACGTTCCGGCCCGCGCGGCACGGAAAGGGGCGGCGCGGCGAGCCTCAGCCGACAGGAGATATCTCGAGAACAACCCCGGAGTGGATGACGGACAGCCAAAAGGCCTCATGGCTTTACGCCGTGGGCAACGCGCCGGCGGGAGTCCTCAAGGCGATCGACGCCGGAGTGCTCGCGGTTTGGGTGGTGGCCGAGGATCAGCATCGGCGCGCGACGGAGGCTCAAGCGTGCCTCGATGCCGGCAAGACGCTACCTCTCGTTACGAAGGGGCGACGCGGCGTGATCGTCGCGTCACCATATCTCAAGATCATCGCGCAAGCCGGCGATCGAATGCGGGCGGCGGCGGCTCAACTCGGCTTCTCGCCCGCAGCGCGACCGCGGACGCCGCCGCCCGCCCAGCCGCCCCGAGCGTCGCCGTGGGGCAGATTCGAGGTGCTGCCTGGCGAGAAGAAATAGTCAATCGCTGCTGAACCGCCCGAGCTCGCGCCCCCATCCGCTCGACTCGAGGCCAGGGCGGCTCTTCGCGCGTACCGGACGGCCGTCGCTTTGCAGACCCGCCCGGCGCCCCTGGCGGCCCAGCTCCGCGCCACAATCGCCCGCGGGGAAGCCTTGACGGGCCGCCAGCGCGAGGCCGCGCACCTTCTCGGAATCAAGGTCCCGAGATCAGATTGACGGCGAGTCCTCGTGCGCGCACAGTAAACCTACTCACCGATGGTGAGCGGCCGGACGGAGCGTTGGCGCGCCGCCGCCCGACCTAACCAACACGGTGGAGATAACACCATGAAGGCTACGCAAGGGCATAGCATGCCCAGGGCACGGATGTCCGTTGCCAATCTCACACTCGATGATACCGGAGTCGCCATGAAGGGGCGGGGAAGCCCCGTTTCCACTTATCAATGTTACGTCATTCTTGCGGATGCGATGAGGGCGCTGGCAGACAAAGGCACTCAGGACGCCCTCGAAGTTTTGATAGCCGCCACGGCCACGGTCACCTCCACGGACGACGACGTAAAGTTGGCCGCGCTCAGCACCATCTTTCGAGCGCAGAACGAGGCAATCCGCCAGCCCGAAGCCATAGGCGCGGCATCCGATGCGATTGATCTTCCGGCAATGGGAGAGAGAGGGCTTCTCGCAAAAAGCGAAATCCTCTGTCGACTAATCGCGAAATCCGAAATGATTGGTTCCAGCGATGTCAAGACGATGCTAGCCAGCAGCCTACTGCGGGACTTCGTCAGAAGGATCGCGCCATGAAAGCGGAGGAGGAAGCCTTCCAGGCGGCTCTGGACGAAGTGAGCTTCGCGATGGGAAAGCTTTTCGCAACGATGTTGTCCTGGAAAAATGCCATTAAAGTATCGATGCAGCACAAAGTGGCTGCTAGATTTTTCGAAATCGCCACTTCTCCATCAATTAATGATAATAATTCGCAACAAAATAAAAGGGAACGAAGCTACCACCAAAGCCCCGCGCCGATACACAGGGGCCCGGTCTCCGGGCCACCCCAAAATTGGAAATCACGACCCTCTCTGAGATTGGTGACTTCGGTATCATCCAGTCGAAGGCGCAGGAAGCCGACTTCGAATTCCAAGCTCGAGCTGGCAGACTGATTTTGATTCGTCGGAGGGGTGGCCGTCATCATAAGGTGGCGGCTCCTTTCTAAATTTTGGGGTTGCGAATGCCATCAGACGATGAAAAACCCCAATGATCGAACGGCCGCTCCCAAATTGGCCCCGCGGTCTCCGCGAGGAGCTCGCCGCCGAGTACGTCGGCCTCGCGGTCAGCACGTTCCGCCGCGAAGTCGCCGAGAAACGCGCGCCCGCCGCGGTGCGCCTCACTCCTGGGCGTCAGGTCTGGCTCCGGGAGGACCTTGATCGCTGGCTTGACGCCAAGGCCGGCCGAGCTCCAGTCTCGCAACCTGAGAACCCATGGATGGCCCGGCTTCGTGGCGCCCCTTAACCTCCGTTGCCTGAACATCTGCCGTGTCCGGGGCGCCTCCTTCGCTTTTAAGCTCGGGCGCTCCCGGCTTTCATCGTCAGAGAGGGGGCGTCACGGGTACTCGCTCAGTGATGTCGCGTATGGCCGTCCCACCAATAGGCAGCACCGGCCAGCCCTAGCAGGATCAGCGGCACGCCGAAAATGGCGTAAAGCTCGAAGAGGCTCATTCCTGCAACCGTCCCAGCGTGGCTCTTGCGATCCAATGTAGGGCGATCCCGGCTAGAAGCCAAATCACGCTGAGCAGGCCCAGGCGCCATGGATGAAATGGCCCTGAGGGCGAATAGGCCAGAGTTACAAGCGGCGAGACACTCCCGGCCACCAAGGCGGCGATCGCCACTCCATTGATGCAGGAAGCCGTCAGCTTTGTTCGCTCGTTCTGGACCAAGGACATAGCGAGCGGCCCTTCGCAAGCCGTTCGATTCGCCGCAAGGGAAAAATTTTCTCTTATTCATTCCCGCTTGCCGAGGCCGAAGAGCCAGCGGCGGTGGCGGAAAGGCTGCCATTCTTTCCGCGGTTCTGTAGCTCGCCAGCACATCCGGACGCAGATTTGACTTATGCGGTCCGGTCATAAGGAAACGGCAACGACACCGGGCGCGTGGCCAGACACGCATCTCATCACGGTGACTGTCCCCTGCCTGTCCCTTCTGTTAGATCATTACGTAATCGTTTGTATGTTTCTCGCTAAATCAATGGCGTCCCGTACGGGATTCGAACCCGTGTTACCAACGTGAAAGGCTGGTGTCCTAGGCCTCTAGACGAACGGGACGGCTGGGGCGCTGCCTAGGCCAAGGCACGCGCAGGGGTCAAGCCAAGGCTGCGTCGGTAATCACGAAGCGGGGCGCGTTGGTGCCGTTCCAACGATCGAGCCGCAAATGGCCGGCAAGATGCAGAGGCCGCCCTGCCCGCTCAAGCAGGGCCGGTGCCAGCGCCTCTTCGGTGCTGCGGAAGGCGACCGCCTCGAGCCGGCCGCCATCCTCTCCCGAAACGGTGACGCGAATCGTCCGTCCGCTCGCGCCAACCCGGTTCGCGCGCATTACCCTGATCCGCGGCAGCACCAGAACCGGCTCCGCATTCCCGGCACCGAACGGCGCCAGCCGGCCAAGCGCGACCGCGAGTTCGGCCGATGCCCCGGGCACGGCCACGGTTCCTTCGATCGCGAGATCGGCGACCGTCGGCAATGAAGCCGCCGCCCCCAGGCGTTCATTGAGGAAGGAATGAAATGCGGCGAGCCGGCTCGCCGCCAGCGAGAATCCGGCAGCCATTGCATGCCCCCCGCCTGCCTCGAGCAGCCCGATCTCGCGCGCGGCGAGCACGGCTGCGCCGAGGTCGAACCCCGGGACGGATCGCCCCGATCCTTTGGCAAGATCCGGCTCCCCTTCACCTCCCAGGCCCAGCACGCAGGCGGGGCGGTTGAAGCGTTCCTTGATCCGCCCTGCCACGATGCCCACCACGCCGGGATGCCAGCCTGCGCCGCTGACCAGAAGCACCGGCAACCCCGCCTCCGCCTGCGCCGCCGCCGCCGCCATCGCCGCCTCGAGGACCGCCGCCTCCACCTGCTGGCGCTGGCGGTTGACCCCATCGAGGGCGCGCGCGAGCGGCGCTGCCGCTCCCTCATCAGGCGCAAGCAGCAGGCGCAGGCCGAGATCCGCCTCGGCAATCCGTCCGGCCGCATTGATGCGCGGCCCGAGCGCGTATCCGCAGCTTTCGGCCGTCGGGCTGCCGGAAACCTCGGCGACCGCCAGCAGCGCCGCGATTCCCGGGCGCCGGCGTCGCGCCATCACCTTGAGCCCTTGCGCCACCAGCGCCCGGTTGAGGCCGGAGAGCGGCATCACATCGCAGACCGTCGCCAGCGCCACGAGATCGAGCAAGGACAGAAGATCGGGCTCGGCACGAGCCGCGAAGAAGCCTTGGCGGCGCAGCAGGCGCAGCAGGGCGACCATCGCCAGAAAGGCGATCGCGGTCGCCGAAACCGCACCGATACCAGAACGATCATCTGGCCGGCTCGGATTGACCAGCGCGATCAGCGGCGCGCCATGGGCGCCGGGCAGTGCATCCGTCTTGTGATGATCGAGCACGATCACATCGGCCCGCCCGGCGATGGCGGCAAAAACCTCGCCCGCGCCGCTGCCGCAATCGGCACAGATGATCAGCCGCGCCCCGCGCTCCACGAGCCGGGAGAGCGCTGCCTTGTTCGGGCCATAGCCTTCCGCGATCCGATCGGGCACATAGCCCATCGCCTCGAGGCCGAGCGCACCCAGCACCGAGACGAGCAGGGCCCCCGCACAGGCGCCATCCACATCATAATCACCGAACACTGCCACCTTTTCCTCGCGCACGACCGCGGCTGCGATCCGTGCGGCGGCGCGGTCCATGTCGGCCAGGCGCGAGGGATCGGGCAGCAGCGCACGCAAGGTCGGGTCGAGAAAATCGCCGGCCGTCTCCGTCGTCACACCGCGCACGGCAAGCATGCGGCCAACAATCTCCGGCACGCCGAGCTGTTCGGCGATCCCCAGGCCCAGCCGCTCCTCCGTCTCGCGCCAGACCCAGCGCCTTCCGCTCAGGCTGCGCGCGACGCCTAGAGCAATTTGCGTTCGCATTGGCTCACGCAAACCGCTCTATCTATTTGTTTTGCGAGCATCTTCACGTGATCAGCCGATTCCGTCTGATCGCGATCTGCTCTAGAGCGGGATGAGATCGCTGGCGCTCGCCCATCCCGCTCCCGGTCACTGTTTTCTCGCGTGAGAGAGACCTGCGGTGTTCCCACCTCCCGTTCTCACGCTCTCGAGCGTGCTCGACCACGCCGAACTGCCCTCGGTCAGACAACGGCCCAGGTCTTGGTCGCGAAATTGTGGTGCGCCTCTATGTAGCGCACCGTGCCGGACTTGCTGCGCATCACCATCGAATAGGTCACCGCGCCCTGCCCGAAGCTGCGGACACCACCGAGCATCGCACCGCTCGTCACGCCCGTTGCGGCAAACATCACATCCCCGCGCGCCATTTCCGTGATCCCGTATTTGCGGCTTGGATCCATGATGCCCATGCCGTGCGCGCGCTCGATCTGAGCCTCGTTCTCGAACAGCAGCCTGCCCTGCATCTGCCCGCCAACCGCGCGCAGCGCCGCGGCTGCAAGCACGCCCTCGGGCGCGCCGCCGGAGCCCATATAGACATCGACGCCGCTTTCCGGCCGGGTAGTCGCGATCACGCCGGCGACATCGCCATCCGGGATCAGCATGATCCTCGCGCCGGCCTCGCGGCAACGGGCGACGAGCTCATGATGCCGTTCCCGATCGAGGATGCAGACGACGAGATCCCCAACCTCGCAGCTCTTGGCGTGGGCGAGGCTGCGCAGATTCTCGATCACCGGTGCGTCGAGATCGACTATGTCCTCGGGCAGATTGCCGCCCACCGCGATCTTGTCCATGTAAACGTCGGGCGCGTGCAGGAACCCGCCGCGCTCCGCGAGCGCCACCACCGCCATCGCATTCGGTCCGCCGTTGGCGGTGCTGGTGGTCCCTTCGAGCGGATCAACCGCGATGTCCATCTCCGGCCCGCCCGCGCCCACCTTCTCGCCAATGTAAAGCATCGGCGCCTCGTCCATCTCGCCCTCGCCGATCACCACCGTGCCGGCAATCGCCACCGTATCGAAGGCCCGCCGCATCGCTGTCACCGCCGCGCCATCGGCCTCGTTCTTGCGGCCGCGGCCCATCCATTTGGACGCGGCAATGGCGGCAGCCTCGGTGACGCGCACCAGCTCGAGAGCGAGATTGCGGTCGGTCACGACACCCGGTCTGGAGGTCCTCTCGCTCATTCCCTTCTCCTTCGCATCTGGATCTCCGAGAATCGACCAACCCGGGCTCAGCCCGGCTCGATCCGGATCAGCGTCGGTTCTTCGAGCACGGCCTCGAGCGAGGCAATGCGCGCGAGCGCCGTGCGCACCGCTGCCTCGCCCGTCTCATGAGTGACCAGCACCACCGCCACGGCCTCGCCCGGCGCACGGCCATGCTGCAGCATCGATTCGAGCGAAACGCCGAAATCGCGCAGCACGGCCGTGACATCGGCAATCACGCCCGGCCGGTCCACCACCATGAGCCGCAGGTAATAGCATCCGCTGTGGAGCTGCATCGGCACCGATGCATCCGGAGAAAGCTCCGCGGCCGCCGCGCCCCACACGGGCGTGAGATGCCCGCGCGCGAGATCGATGAGGTCGGCGACGACGGCGGAGGCGGTGGGGCCCGCTCCCGCGCCCGGACCCTCCAGCACGACACGGCCGACGAAATCCCCTTCGGCCACGATCGCGTTCGTCACGCCATCCACTCGCGCCAGCGGCGCGGTCCCGGGCACCATGCAGGGATGCACGCGCGCAACGATCCCACCATCGCTCCGCTGCGCGATGCCGAGCAGCTTGATGCGATAGCCGAGCTCGCCTGCATAATGAATGTCGAGCGCGGAAAGCCTGCGAATGCCCTCCACATAGACATCGGCGAAGGCAACCGGACGGCCGAAGGCGAGCGCGGCCAGGATGGCAAGCTTATGCGCCGCATCGATGCCGTCGATATCGAAGGAGGGATCGGTCTCCGCATAGCCGAGGCGCTGCGCCTCCGCCAGCACGTCGGCGAATTCCCGCCCCTCCTGGCGCATCATCGAGAGGATGTAGTTGCAGGTGCCGTTGAGGATCCCGGAGACGCGCTCGATCCGGTTGCCCGCCAGCCCCTCGCGCAAGGTCTTGATGATGGGAAGCCCCCCGGCGACCGCTGCCTCGAAGCCGAGCGCCGCGCCGCCACGCTCGGCGAGCAGCGCAAGCTCGGCACCGTGAACAGCGAGCAGCGCCTTGTTCGCCGTCACCACAGGCTTGCCGGCCGCAAGCGCGCTCTCGACCAGCGTCCGGGCCACGCCCTCGGCGCCGCCGATCACCTCGACGATGACGTCCACCGCCGGGTCGGTCACCAGGGCCGTCGGGTCGTCGAACCAGCGCAGGCCCGAAAGTGCGATGCCCCGTTCGCGTGCGCGGGTGCGCGCCGACACGGCCGTGACGGCCAGCGACCGGCCGGCGCGTGCGGCAACGATGTCGGCGTTGTCGCGCAGCAGGCGCAACACGCCGTTGCCTACCGTCCCAAGGCCGGCGATCGCGATGGAAAGCGGCCGGTTCATCGGTTCGGCCGGGCGCGGATGCGTGCTCCATCAGGCCGGAAAGGCGGACTCTTTCGTCGCACGTCTCTGCCTTCGGGAGGACACCGTGTCGGGTTGCGAGTCGAGGGGTAAGGCGCCGGATTCTGGCCTGGGGAGCGGCCCGGCTTCAAGTGCCCGTATCTTCAGCGCCCACGCCTTGATCGCCCATGCCTTGATCACCGGTGTCTTCTTCGAGCAGGCGCAGGGTGGCGCCACCACCCGATGCCTCGGCGCCGAGACGAAGCGCGTTTTCCGGCACCCCATCGGCCGCGAGCGCCGAAGCAACCGAGCTCGCCCGGGCAAGCCCGAGCGCGAGTGCCTCTGTCTGGGAGGCTGCGTTGCTTTCCCTCGCGTCCCCATAGCCCATCACCGCAATGCTCGCCTTGCCGCGCTGAGCGGCGATGGCGCGGATGCGCGCACGCTCGCTGGCGGTGAGATTGGCCGATCCTGCCGGGAATTGCAGCGTCAGCGCGGACGTCCGGACAACGCCGAAAGGATGGGGCGGCGGGCCGCGCACGGCGATTCCGGCGATGGGGGGCGGCGGCGGCGGGGCTGCCGGAACGCTGGGCAGGGCAGCTGCGGCCGCGGCGAGCGCAGAATCCGGCGGCGCGGACTCCTGGCCTTCACCCTGGTCCTGGGCCTCTATCGCGGCCGGGGCGGGCGCGCCGGTGCTGGCTGCCGGCGGGGACGCAGCAATCGATGACGATTCCCCGGACGGCGATGGAGTCAACGGGCCAGTGGCCGGCGCGGCTGGCGCGGCGGCCAGTCCGGCCGCCGCGGGGCCCGTCGCTGGCAGTGGAGCCAGGACGGCCTCCTGCTCGGCGTGGGTCCGCTCGGCGAGCAAGGAAGCGGAAATCCTGTCCCGCTCGGCGGAGGGGATCACATGCGGCGGCTGAGGGATATTGGCGAGATTGGGATAGGGAGCCTCGGCCCCTGGAATCTCAGGCCGTTTCTTGGCGATCGGCCCACCCTCGATGTCATGGTACCAATCGACCGGATTGATTACCGGCGGAGCCGAAGCGCAACCGCAGAGGAACAGCGCCGCAACCATGCCGATGAGGGCGGGACGGCGGAGAGCGGGACGCGCGGCGCATCGCGCCGTCCCGGCTTGAACCCTCCGCTTGTTCCCACTAGGTTCCGCGCCACCGCTGATCATGGTCTTGCCACGGCTCCGAAGCTGCCGCATGCCGCATTGGTGATGTAGCGCGGGATACTTGCCCGCGGAAAGGATACTCCCATGGCCGATTCGGAGAAGCCGGAGGCACCCGCATTCAAGCTGCCGGATCCGGCGGTAATCGGCCGCTCGATGGCGGATGTCGCCGAGCGATCCCAGCGCATCGTGAGCGAGTGGCTGAAGCGCCAGTCGGAAGAAGGCCAGGCGTTCGACCCGCTCAATATCGGCAATGCCTTCCTCGAGATGACGACACGACTGATGGCGAACCCGGCCGAGCTGATGCAGGCCCAGCTCGGGTTCTGGCAGGATTACATGACGCTCTGGCAGAACACGGCCCGACGCGTCATGGGGCTCGAGACGAAGCCGGTGATCGAGGCCGAGCCGAGCGACCGGCGCTTCAAGGACTCGGCCTGGAACGAGAACGAGATCTTCGACTTCATCAAGCAATCCTATCTGCTCTCTGCCCGTTTCGTTCAGGACGTTGTCCGACGGGTGGACGGTCTTGAGCCGAAGACGGCGCAGAAGGTGGATTTCTATGCCCGCCAGTTCGTCGAGGCGATGAGCCCGAGCAACTTCGTGCTCACCAACCCCGAAGTGCTGCGCAAGACCGCCGAGACGGGCGGGGAGAACCTGCTCAAGGGGCTTGCCAATCTCCTCGCCGATCTCGATCGGGGCAAAGGCCGGCTCCGCATCAAGATGACCGATATGGACGCCTTCCAGGTGGGTGGCAATATCGCCGTCTCGCCAGGCGCGGTCGTCTATCAAAACGATCTCATGCAGCTCATCCAGTACGCGCCCTCCACCGAGACGGTGCTGAAGCGCCCGCTGCTGATCGTGCCGCCTTGGATCAACAAATTCTACATCCTCGATCTCCGCCCCAAGAACAGCTTCGTGCGCTGGGCCGTTTCCCAGGGCCATACCGTGTTCATGGTGAGCTGGGTCAATCCGGACGAGACGCTCGCCGAAAAGGGTTTCGACGATTACATGGGCGAAGGCGTGTTCGACGCGCTGGACGCGATCGAGAAGGCGACTGGCGAGAGGGATGTGAACGCGATCGGCTATTGCCTGGGCGGCACGCTGCTCGGCGCCTCGCTCGCCTGGCTCGCGACCAAGCGCAGGCAGCCGGTCAAGGCGGCCACCTTCTTCACCAGCCTGCTCGATTTCACCGAATCGGGCGAACTCAACGTGTTCATCGACGAAGAGCAGCTCAGGGTTCTCGAGGAGCGGATGAGCCGCCGCGGCTTCCTGGAAGGCAGCGAGATGGCCGCGACCTTCAACATGCTGCGGGCGAACGACCTGATCTGGTCGTTCGTGGTCAATAACTATCTCCTCGGCAACGACCCCTTCCCCTTCGATCTTCTCTATTGGAACGCGGACTCGACGCGCATGCCGGCGCGCATGCACAGCTTCTATCTGCGCAAGATGTATCAGGAGAACGAGCTTGCCGTGCCAGGCGGAATCACGTTGCGTGGCGAGCCGATCGATCTCCGCCGCATCAAGATTCCGGCCTATTTCCTCTCGACGCGCGAGGATCATATCGCGCCCTGGAAGGCGACGTACCGGGGCGCCAGGCTCCTCGGCGGGCCGACCCGCTTCGTGCTCGCCGCCTCCGGCCATATCGCGGGCGTCGTCAATCCGCCGGATAGCGGCAAATACAATCACTGGATCAACACTGAATTGCCGACGGACCTGCAGGAATGGCTCGCCGGCGCGACCGAGCTCGCCGGTTCCTGGTGGCCCGACTGGCATCGCTGGATCACCGCTCAGGCGCCCGAGCGCGTGCCGGCGCGCATCCCCGGTCAAGGCACGCTCAAGGTGATCGAGCCGGCGCCGGGTTCCTATGTCAAGGTCAAGCTCTGTTGATGGGCTGAGGCGCCGCCACTAGAGCAGATCGCGATCAGATGGAATCGGCTGATCGCGTGAAGATGCTCGCAAAACAAACACATAGAGCGGATTGCGTGAGCCCGTGCAAACGCAATTCGCTCTAGAGCCAGTTCGAGAATGCGCTGTGGCGAGTTGAAGCCGCCGAAGGCGTCGTCCAGCGTGGCTTTCGAGAACCGGAGCGAAGCGGCCTTAAGATCAATATGGCTTCTGGCGGAGACGGGGCACCCCGCCGACAAGTCGGCGGGGACCCCGAGCGGGGTGATCCGCCAAAGTCATAAAATTGATCGCCAAACAAACCTGGCCGGGAGCACCGGAAGCGCAGAAGGCCGCGTTGGCCGGCGGCGGCAGTGGCATTCCAAAACGGGCTTTCACTCCTGCACGAGGCCGCGGGCATATTCCTGCGGATCGAACGGGCGCAGATCTTCCGCCCGCTCACCCACCCCCACCGCATGGACGGGCAGGCCAAATGTCTCCGCCAAGGCCACGACGATCCCGCCGCGGGCGCTTCCATCGAGCTTCGTCACGATCAGCCCTGTGATCGCCACCATCTCCTTGAAGACCCGCACCTGATTGATCGCGTTCTGCCCTGTGGTCGCATCGAGCACGAGTACGACCGAATGCGGCGACGATGCATCTTGCTTTTTGAGCACGCGCACGATCTTCGCGAGCTCCTGCATCAGCGCGCTCTTGTTGTGAAGCCGGCCGGCCGTGTCGATCAGCAGCACGTCGGCCTTCACCGCGCGTGCCCGGCCGAGCGCATCGAAGGCGAGGCCCGCCGGGTCCGCGCTTGGCCGGCCCGCAACCACCTCGGCGCCGGTGCGTCGGCCCCAGATCTCAAGCTGCTCGACCGCCGCCGCCCGGAACGTGTCGCCGGCGACGAGAACGGTTCGCAGCCCCTCTTCCGCATAGATCTGGGCAAGCTTGCCGATGGTGGTGGTCTTGCCGGTTCCATTCACGCCGACGACCAGGACGACATGCGGCGCGTACGCGCGATCGATTCTGAGCGGCACAGCCACCGGCGCGAGGAGTGTCGCGATCTCCGCGGCCAGGGCGCTGCGCACCTCCTCGCTGGTAACCTCCTTGCCGAAGCGCGTGCGACGGAAGTTCGCGATGATGCGCTCAGCCGCCGCCGGGCCGAGATCGGCTCCGATCAGGAGGTCTTCGAGTTCGGCGAGCGCCGCCTCGTCGAGGCGTCGGCGCGTGAAGACCGCGCTGATGCTTTCGGAGAGCTTCTGGCGGCTGCGCTGCAGCCCGTCCTTGAGGCGGGAGAAGAAACCGGAAAGCGCCATCAGGTTGCTTTTGCGACGAGGCCGGACTCTTCCACCCTCTCGACCTGCGCAGCGACCAGCATTCCGGGACAGGTCTCGCCGAGAAGTGTCGCGGGAATATATTCCGCCGTGTGGCCACGCCCGCCGGTCTCGACCAGAACGGAGACCGCCCGCCCGACAAAGCCGGCGCAATAACGTGCCGCCTGCGTTTTCGCCGCCTCGCGCAGCCGCGCCGCCCGCTCGCGCCGAAGCGGAAACGGAACCGCTTGCATGCGCGCGGCCGGCGTTCCCGGGCGAGCGCTGAACGGGAAAACGTGCAGAAACGGGATCTCCGCCTCGGCGACAAAGGCGAGCGTTTCTTCGAACAGCGCATCGGTCTCGGTCGGGAATCCTGCGATCAGGTCCGCACCGATCGCGACACCCGGCCGCAGCGCGCGGGCACGCCTGATCGCGCCGAGCGCCTGGGCGCGGGAATGCCGGCGCTTCATCCGCTTGAGAATGAGATCGCTGCCCGCCTGGAGGGAAAAATGCAGATGCGGCATCAGCCGCTCCTCCTCGCCGATCATCCGCCAGAGATCTTCATCGATCTCCGCCGGATCGAGCGAGGAGAGGCGAAGGCGCGGCAGCTCCGGAACCAGCGCCAGCACGCGGCGCACCAGCCCGCCGAGCGTCGGGCGGCCGGGCAAATCGGCGCCATAGGCGGTGAGATCGACGCCCGTCAGCACCACCTCCTTGCGGCCCGCCTCCACCATCGTCCGGACTTCCGCAACCACCCCGCCGGCCGGCCGGCTCACGCTCGGGCCGCGACCATAGGGGATGATGCAGAAGGTGCAGCGGTGATCGCAGCCCTGCTGCACGGGCACGAAGGCGCGGGCGCGGCCGCTGAAATTCGCCTTCGCCGCCGTTCTGCCGCCCCAGCTTTCCGGCGCGAGCTTGACCCGGTTGTCGAGCACACGCGCCACCCCCGGCAGTCGGCTCCAGGCCGCCGGATCGAGCGCGGCGCCGCAGCCGGTCACGATGATGCTGGCCTTCGGTTGCTCGCGAGCGACACGGCGGACAGCCTGGCGCGCCTGCCGCTCGGCCTCGAGCGTGACCGCGCAGGTGTTCACGATCACGGTCTCCGAAAGGCCGGCCGCTTCCGCCTGGGCCTGCATCACCGTGCTCTCATAGGCATTGAGCCGGCAACCGAAGGTCAGGACCGAGACGCTCAAGACGGGTTCCCCGCAAGATCGACCTGGCCGGTGAAGGCCGTCACCACCGGTCCGGTCATCAGCACATGCCCGTCTGGCCGCCAGGTGATCTCGAGCGTGCCGCCATCCATCGCCACCGCCATGACCGGCCCCCCGAGCCCGCGCCGGTTCGCATTCACCACCGCGGCACAGGCGGCGGACCCGCAGGCGCGCGTCGCTCCCGCGCCCCGTTCCCAGACACGAAGCCGCAACAGGCCGGAGGCGAGCATGGTCGCGAATCCGACATTCACGCGCTCGGGGAAGAGGGGATCACGCTCCAGGGCGGGCCCGATCTCCGCGAGCGGCACCGCTTCCGCATCGGGAACGAAAAAGGTGACGTGCGGATTGCCTATCGAGAGCGCCGCCGCATTCGCGTGCCCCACGGTGAGCGGGAGGCTGAGTGTGTCGAGCGGGCGGCCGAGCGGGATCTCATCCCAGGCAAAGCGCGGCATGCCCATATCGACGCGGACCTGGTCCGATCCCAGGATCTCTGCGGAGAGAAGGCCGGAGAGCGTCTCGATCGTGAATTTCTGCCGCCCGCTCTCGGCCCCGAGGAGAAGTGCGACGCAGCGGGTTGCATTTCCGCAGGCCCCTGCCTCCGAGCCGTCCGCGTTGCGAATGCGCATGAACACATCCGCCCGCGAGGAAGGCTCGATCGAGATCAGCTGATCGCAGCCGATGCCGCGATGGCGGTCGGCAAGAGTCGCAACAAGCGACGGGCTCAGCCCGAGCGGCGCGCGGCGCTCGTCGAACACCGCGAAATCGTTTCCGGCTCCGTGCATCTTCACGAAGGAAGCTCGCATGGACACATCCTTAGAGCGTGATCGCCGAAGGTGGAATCACCGGAGGCGTGAATCACGTGGGAAATAATCGGGAAATAATATGGCTGGCCAATGCGGCTTCGCCCGCAAAGCCCGCGGGAACGCCCGCTCTCCCTTGCACCACCCCTTGCCCCCCGCTATAGAGCCGCCTCCCGCGCGCCCGGGCCCATCCGGGCATGCCCGGCCGCGGCCACTCCCAAGCGGCGATCCCGTCCGGCGGAGATGTAAGCAAATGGAGAAAAAATGCCCAAGCTCAAGACGAAGTCTTCTGTCAAGAAGCGCTTCAAGATGACCGCGACCGGCAAGGTGCTCTCGGGGCCGCAGGGCAAGCGCCACAATCTGATGGCCCGCACCCAGACGGCCAAGCGGTCCGCCCGCGGCAGCCAGGTGCTGGTGGAGGCGGACGCGAAGACGGTGCGCCAATGGGCGCCCTACGGGCTCGACTGAGGGGGGTGAACCATGGCACGGGTCAAGCGGGGCGTGACGACGCATGCGCGGCACAAGAAGGTGCTCGCGCAGTCGAAGGGATTTGTCGGCCGCTCCTCCACCAATTACCGCATGGCGATCGAGCGGCTCGAGAAGGCGCTACGCTATGCCTATCGCGATCGGCGCAACCGCAAGCGCGATTTTCGCGGGCTCTGGATCCAGCGCATCAATGCCGCCGCACGCGAGCAGGGGCTGCCTTATTCGCGCTTCATGGCCGGGCTCAAGAAGGCCGGGATCGAGATCGACCGCAAGGTGCTGGCCGCGCTCGCCTATGACGATGCGGCCGCCTTCGCCGAGATCGCGAAGCAGGCCAAGGCCGCTCTCGCCACATAACCTCTTCGGCGTCCGGTCATGACGAGCGTGCTGCCGGCTGACCTCGCCGCACTCGGCCACGAAGCTCGCGCGGCGATCGGCGCTGCGGGAGATTTGGACGCGCTCAACAGAGTGCGTATTGATCTGCTCGGAAAGCAGGGTCAGCTTACCAGACTCCTCCGCGATCTTGGTTTGCTGCCCTCGGATCAGCGGCGCGAACGCGGTGCAAGGCTCAATCACCTCAAGAGCGAACTCGAGACCGCTATCGCCAACCGGGTGCTGCAGCTAGAAGACGCAGCGTGGGAAGCGGAAGAGGCCAACCGGCTCGACATCACCCTGCCGCCCCGGCCCTCCCCTGCCGGCCTCATCCACCCGATCAGCCGCACCATCGAGGAGATCGTCGCGATCTTCGGCGCCATGGGCTTCAGCGTCGTCACCGGCCCCGAGATCGAGGATGACTGGCGCAATTTCGGCGCCCTCAATATCCCCGAGCACCATCCGGCGCGGCAGGAGATGGACACGTTCTATCTGCCTGGCCTTCGCGAAAACCGCCGCCGCGTGCTGCGCACCCATACCTCGCCCGGACAGATCCGCACCATGCGGAGTGCCGCGCCGCCCTATCGCGTGATCGTCCCCGGCCGGACCTACCGTGCCGATCACGACGCCACGCACAGCCCGATGTTCCATCAATGCGAGGGGCTCGCGATCGATCGCGCCATCACCCTCGGCCATCTCAAAGGCTGCCTGATCGACTTCCTGCGCACCTTCTTCGCCAAGCCCTCGCTGCCGGTGCGGTTTCGCGCGAGCTACTTCCCCTTCACCGAGCCCTCGATGGAGGTCGATATCGGCTGGGACCGACGCTCCGGCGAAATCGGTTCGGGCAAGGACTGGCTCGAGATTCTCGGCAGCGGCATGGTCCATCCGCGGGTGCTCGCCAATTGCGGCGTCGATCCGCGCGAATGGCAGGGCTTCGCCTTCGGCATGGGGATCGAGCGCATCACCATGCTGAAGCACGGCATCACCGATCTCCGCCCGTTCTTCGAGAGCGATCTCCGCTGGCTGCGCCATTACGGGTTTTCTCCGCTCCAGCCCGCGATCCTCCATGAAGGGCTTGGAGCGTGAAATTCACCCTCGCCTGGCTGCGCGCGCATCTCGAGACCGCGGCGCCGCTCGATCGGATCGCCGAGACGCTCTCCGCGATCGGGCTTGAGGTCGAGAGCGTCACCGACCGCGCCGCCACCCTCGCGCCCTTCCGCATCGCCGAGGTGCTGGAGGCGGCGCGGCACCCGAATGCCGACCGGCTCAGGGCCTGCCGGGTGAATACGGGCGGGGAGATCGTCTCGGTCGTTTGCGGCGCGCCCAATGCGCATACCGGCATGAAAGCCGTCTTCGCGCCGCCCGGCAGCCACATTCCCGGTACCGGCATCACGCTCAAGCGCAGCCAGATCCGCGGCGTGGAAAGCGCGGGCATGCTGCTCTCGGCGCGCGAGATGGCGCTTGGCGAGGATCATGACGGGATCATCGAGCTGCCGCCCGACGCGCCCGTGGGCGAATCCTACGCGCATTGGGCAGGGCTCGACGATCCGCTGATCGAGATCGCGGTCACGCCCAATCGCGGCGATGCGCTCGGCGTGCGCGGCATCGCGCGGGACCTCGCCGCCGCCGGGCTCGGCCGGCTCCTGCCCTGGGACGCTTCCTCCGTGCCGGGCCGCTTTCCGAGCCCCCTTTCCTGGGCCATCGATTGGCCCGAGGCCTGTCCCTGGGTGCTCGGACGCATCATCCGCGGCCTGCGCAACGGGCCGAGCCCGCGCTGGCTTGAGGAGCGGCTCAGCGCGATCGGGCTCCGGCCGATCAATGCGCTCGTCGATATCACCAATTTCTTCACCTTCGATCTCGGCCGCCCGCTACATGTGTTTGATGCGGCAAAGATAGCGGGATCCGTTCTCACGCTGCGCCGTGGTGGCGGCGAGGTTTTCCGCGCGCTCAATGGCCGCGACGTCACGGTCTCGGACCAGGATTGCGTGATCGCCGATGGCGCGGGCGTCGTCTCGCTCGGCGGCATTGTCGGCGGCGAGGCAAGCGGCTGCGACGAGGAAACGGACTCCGTCTTCATCGAATGCGCGCTCTTCGATCCCGTCCGCATCGCGGAAACGGGACGGCGTCTTGGCATCCTCTCCGACGCCCGCGCCCGCTTCGAGCGTGGGATCGACCCGGCGCTGATGCCACATGCGCTGGAGGCGGCGAGCCGCATGATCCTCGATCTCTGCGGCGGCGAGGCAAGCAGCGTCGTTGCCGCCGGTGCCGAGCCTCGCTGGCGGCGCTCGGCTCGGTTGCGCTTCGCGAGGCTTGCCGAACTGGGCGGCCTTGCGGTGCCGGGGGCTGACGCGGTCGCAATCCTGGAACGCCTGGGATTTGCTTCCGAGAGGCGGGACGAAGAATCCGTCACCGTGGCCGTCCCATCGTGGCGGAACGACATCGCCGCCCGCATCGAGCTTGCTCTTGCTCCCGACCTTTCTGTCGAGGCGCAGGAGGCAATGGCCAAGGCTGTCGTCGCGGTCGAGCCCGAGACGGATCTGGTGGAGGAGGTGCTGCGCATTCGCGGCCTCGATTCCATCCCGCCCGTCTCTCTGCCGCCGCGCGCGGCGGTCCCCGCCGCCGCGCTCGCGCCTTCCGAGGCGCGCGCCCAGCTCGCCCGCCGGGTTCTCGCCGCCCGCGGGCTCGCCGAATCCGTCGGCTTTAGCTTCGTCTCCGTGCGCGAGGCCGCGCTTTTCGGCCCCGTGCCGGAGGCGCTCCGGCTTGAGAACCCGATCGCCGCCGATCTCGACCAAATGCGCCCGACCCCGCTTGTCTCCCTGGCGCTGGCGGCCCGGAGCAACCTGGCCCGCGGATTGCCCGATATCGGCCTTTTCGAGGTCGGCCCGGCTTTTCTCGAGACAGTCCCGGACGAGCAATGCCTGATGGCTGCCGCCATTCGCGCCGGGACAACGAAGCGAAGCTGGATCGCGCCCTCTCGCCCGCTGGATACGCTCGACGCCAAGGCGGATGCGCTCGCGCTGCTCGCGGCACTTGGGGTACCCGCCGAAGCCCTCACCCTGACACCGCCCGGCTCCGATCAAGCCGCCGCCCACTACCATCCGGGACGATCCGGCCTGATCGGCCACGGCCCGAAGCTGCCGCTCGGTCGGTTCGGGGAGCTTCATCCACGCCTGCTTGCCGTCCTCGACCTGCCGCGACCATCCGTCGCCTTCGAGCTTTTTCTCGATCATATCCCGGAGCCGAAGCGCCGCGCCCGCCGGACTCCGCCCGATCTCCCTCCCTTCCAGCCCGTGTCTCGCGATTTTGCCTTCGTTCTCGACCAGACCGTACCCGCCGATTCGGTCCTCCGCGCGGCACGGGGCGCCGAGCGCAGCCTGATCACCTCCGTGACCCTGTTCGACGTGTTCACGGGACCCGCGATCGGCGAGGGGAAGAAATCGCTTGCGATCGAGGTCGTCTTCCAGCCACGCGAGCGCACCTTGACCGACGCCGAGATCGAGGTCGCCTGCCGGAAGATGGTGGACGCGGTCGTCAAGGCCACAGGCGCCGCGCTGCGCGGCTGACAAACGCGCCGTTTTTCCTTATCCGTTCGCCATGACCGACATTCCGATCGCGCAGATCCGCAACTTCGCGATCATCGCGCATATCGACCATGGGAAATCGACGCTCGCCGACCGGCTGATCCAGGCGACCGGCGCGCTCTCCGAGCGCGAGATGGTGAGCCAGGTGCTCGACAGCATGGAGCTCGAGCGCGAGCGCGGCATCACCATCAAGGCCCAGACCGTCCGCCTCTCCTATCGGGCCGCCGACGGGCAGATCTATGCGCTCAATCTCATGGACACGCCCGGCCATGTGGACTTCGCCTATGAGGTGAGCCGCAGCCTCTCCGCCTGCGAGGGTTCGCTCCTCGTCGTCGACGCCTCGCAGGGCGTCGAGGCGCAGACGCTTGCGAATGTCTATCAGGCGATCGAGGCGGGTCACGAGATCATTCCGGTCCTCAACAAGGTCGACCTGCCGGCGGCGGAGCCCGAGAAGGTGCGCGAGCAGATCGAGGAAGTGATCGGTCTCGACGCGTCCGGCGCAATCCCGATCAGCGCCAAGACCGGCCTCAATATCGAGGCGGTGCTGGAGGCGCTGGTCACCAGGCTGCCGCCGCCAGTCGGGGACGCGGCGGCGCCGCTCACCGCTCTTCTCGTCGATAGCTGGTACGACCCCTATCTCGGGGTCGTCATCCTGGTCCGGGTCAAGAATGGTGTGCTCCGCCGTGGCGAGCGCATCCGCATGATGTCCACCGGCGCCGTGCATACGATCGAGCGCATCGGCGTCTTCACCCCGAAGATGCAGCCGACGGACGATCTGGCTCCCGGCGAGATCGGCTTCATCACCGCGGCGATCAAGACGGTCGCGGATTGCCGCATCGGCGACACGATCACCGACGACCGCCATCCGGCGGCAACCCCGCTGCCCGGCTTCCGTCCTTCCGTGCCGGTGGTCTGGTGCGGGCTTTATCCCGCGGATGCCGACGATTTCGAGAAGCTGCGGGAGAGTTTGGCGAAGCTCCGGCTCAATGACGCGAGCTTCCATTACGAGCCGGAAACCTCCGCCGCCCTCGGCTTCGGCTTTCGCTGCGGCTTCCTAGGCCTTCTCCATCTCGAGATCGTGCAGGAGCGCCTGCATCGCGAATTCGGGCTCGAACTGATCGCGACCGCGCCTTCGGTCGTCTATCGCATCCATCTCACGAACGGCACGGTCCAGGAGCTGCACAATCCGGCCGACTGGCCGGACGGCAGCATGATCGACCATATCGAGGAGCCCTGGATCAAGGCGACGATCCTGGTCCCGGATGATCATCTCGGCGCGGTGCTCACCCTCTGCAATGAGCGGCGTGGCCAGCAGGTCGATCTCACCTATGTCGGCAACCGCGCCATGGCGGTCTATCGCCTGCCGCTGAACGAGGTGGTGTTCGACTTCTATGATCGCCTCAAGTCGGTCTCGCGCGGCTATGCGAGTTTCGATTACCAGATGGACGGGCATGAGACCGGCGATCTCGTGCGCATCACGATTCTCGTCAATGGCGAGCCTGTGGATGCGCTCTCCTTCATCGCTCATCGTTCGGCCGCTGAGGCGCGCGGGCGCGCCATCTGCGCGCGGCTCAAGGACCTGATTCCCCGCCAGCTCTTCAAGGTGGCGATTCAGGCCGCGATCGGTGGGCGCATCATTGCCCGCGAGACGCTGGGCGCACTCGCCAAGGATGTCACCGCCAAATGCTATGGTGGCGACATCACCCGCAAGCGTAAGCTTCTGGAGAAGCAGAAGGAAGGCAAGAAGCGGATGCGCCAGTTCGGCAAGGTCGAGATCCCGCAATCGGCCTTTCTCGCGGCGCTCAAGATCGATGCCTGAGCCTTGCCGCATCGGCGTGGAGCGCCGTCGTCATAATTGATTCACGTTCGGATATCAGGCTTAGCCTTTAGGTGTACCGTCCCCAATCCAGCGATAACTCGAGAATGGCATGACGCGACGGACATTCCTGCTTTGCACTGCGGCTGGCGTGCTGGCGGCCGGCACATGGATCTCCGGCCCCGGCGGCCAGACCGGCCAGGCGCTCGCCGCAGCGCCGGCAGCAGAACCGGCAGTGGGGGCGACGGCACCGGCAAACCTGACCGGTACGGACCCGGCGGACGCGATGCCCACGGTCACGCCGATCAAGCATCTGGTGGTGATCTTTCAGGAGAATGTCTCGTTCGACCATTATTTCGCCACCTATCCGAACGCCACCAATCCGCCTGGCGAGCCTGCATTTCACGCCGTCGCTGGCACGCCTTCCGTCAACAATCTGGCCACCGCCCATCTGCTGACCAACAATCCCAACTTCACGAACCCGGCAAACGGCAAGGATGCGGCGGAGCCGTTCCGGCTCGATCGCACCCAGGCCGCGACGGCCGACCAGAACCACAACTACACGCCGGAGCAGCAGGCCTATAACGGCGGCAAGGCCGATCTTTTCCCGAAATATACCGGCAAGGGCACGCCAGGCGCCGTCGGCGCATTCGGAACGCGGGGCCAAGTGATGGGCTATTACGACGGCAACACCGTCACTGCGATTTGGAACTACGCCCAGCATTTCGCAATGAGCGACAATGCCTATACCGACACCTACGGCCCCTCCACGCCCGGTGCGCTTGAGGTCGTCTCCGGCCAGACCAACGGCGTGCGCATCATCGCCACCAGCAAGAAGCCGTTCACGCTCGGGAGCACCTCGTACTATATCAGGGATGGAGCAGGCGGGCTGACGTTGATCAGCGACGTCGATCCCGCATACGATGCCTGCTCCAATCCGAAAGACCAGGTGATGATGGGGGGCAGGAACATCGGTGACCTGCTCAATGCGGCCGGTATCACCTGGGGCGGCTTCATGGGCGGGTTCGACCTCGGCCCGAAGAACGCCAACGGCAGCACCGGCTGCAAGCGCAGCACCTATTCCACCGTGGTGCGCTCGACCGTCGTGGACTACATCCCCCACCACAACTGGTTCCAGTACTATGCCTCGACCGCGAACCCGGCCCATGCCCGTCCGGCGTCGCTGGGCGCAATCGGGTACAGCTTCGATCATGACGGCAAGCGCGACCCCGCAAACCACGAATACGGGCTCCAGGATTTTTACAATGCCGTGAAAACGGGCAACTTCCCTGCCGTCTCCTTCATCAAGATGCCGGCATACGAAGACGGTCATGCCGGCTATTCGAACCCGGTCGACGAGCAGAACGGGGTTGTCAATTTGATCAACTTCCTCGAGCGACAGCCGGACTGGAAGGATACGGCGATCGTCGTCACCTGGGACGATTCGGACGGTTGGTACGACCATGCCTTCACCACACCCACCAACCCTTCCTTCGACAAGGAAGCCGATCAGCTCGACGGTCCCGGCAAATGCGGCAGCGGAACGCCGCTTCCGGGCATAGAGGGCAAGGCGGTCAATGGAAGATGCGGTCCCGGAACGCGCCTGCCCTTCCTGGTCATCTCACCCTGGGCCAAGGTGAACGATGTAAGTCACACGCTCATTTCTCAGGCATCGGTCGCACGGTTCATCGAGGACAACTGGCTCAAGGGTGCGCGGCTGGGCGGCGGCTCCTTCGATGCGACCACCGGTTCGATCATGGATATGTTCGACTTTTCGTCCACCGGCGGCCACACGAGGCCGCTCTTCCTCGATCCTGCGACTGGCAGCGAGGTCACCAAACCGTAACGTCCTGACGAGCGGCGTGCCGTCGTTCCGCGAAATCCAGCCTTCGGCTCGCATAGAGGATCGACACATTTCCTCGACACGCACATCGAGAGCGTGACAACCAGAAATCATCACGCTCTCGTCTTCGTTTGCCGGTCAATTTGATGACTTCCTCAGGGTTTTGGCTGATCGCTTGGCGCGCTGGCCCCCGATTCCGTGGGATGCGATGTCGATCAGGACGGGAAGACAAGAAGCGCGTCGGCAGGCAAAAAGACTGGCAGTGCATCAAATCGATCCTGGAATCGCACGGTTCCGATTCGACACAGCTTCGTCATAATTGATTCACGCGCATTATTTTTATTTAGCCGCTAGGTGTCGCGCGGTCTTCGCCATTTTCTCTGGGAAAATCATGACAAGACACAAGCTCCTGCTGTGCACGACAGCTTGCGCCCTCATGGCCGGCGCATTGGTGACCGGTCTCGGCACATTCGTCCATCGTTCGTTTGCCGCTCCGGCGTCGACGCCGGGCGCCAGCCAGCCCGCGTTTCCCGGCGGCCCGGGCACGGCCGATTTCCTGCCCACGGCGACGCCGATCAAGCATCTGGTGGTGATCTTTCAGGAGAACGTGTCGTTCGATCACTACTTCGCCACCTATCCGACCGCCACCAATCCGCCGGGCGAACCTCCGTTTCACGCCCTTCGCAGCACGCCTCAGGTCAACAATCTCGCGACCGCCAATCTGCTGACAAACAATCCAAACGATACGAATCCGGGGAATGGCGCCGGTGAGACGAATCCGTTCCGGCTCGACCGCACCCAGGCCAACACCGCCGACCAGAACCACGGATACACGGCCGAGCAGGAGGCCTATGACCACGGCAAAGCTGACGCCTTTCCGGAATTCACCGGCGCCGGCACGCCGGGAGATGCCGGGGCGTTCGGAACCACCGGCCAGGTGATGGGCTATTTCGACGGCAACACCGCCACAGCGATGTGGAACTACGCCCAGCATTTCGCGCTGAGCGACAACGCCTATACCGACACTTACGGCCCCTCCACGCCAGGTGCGCTTGAGGTCGTCTCCGGCCAGACCAACGGCGTCGATGTGGTTCTCAACAAGAACAACTCGACCTCGTTCTTCATCAATGACGGCACGGGGGCAAATACCTTCACGCTGATCAGCGATGTCGATCCCGCCAATGATGTCTGCTCCAGCACGACGACGACGGCGCAGATGGGAACCGCGCAGACATCGGTGAAAAATATCGGCGATCTCCTCAATGCCGCGCGCATCCCATGGGGCGGCTTCATGGGTGGCTTCGATCTCAATATCACGAACGCCAACGGCACCACCGGCTGCAGTCGCAGCACCTTCGGCACCGTGGTGGGCGAGACCGTCAAGGACTATGTCCCGCACCACGCTTGGTTTCAGTATTTCCCGTCCACAGCCAACCCGACCCATGCCCGGCCGGCTTCTCTCCAGGCAGTCGGCTACAGCTTCGACGGTAACGGCAAGCTCGACCCCGCGAATCACGAATACGACGTCCTGGACTTCTACAACGCGGTGCGCGCCGGCGACTTCCCGGCTGTCTCCTACATCAAGATGGCTGCCTTCCAGGACGGGCACCCCGGCAATTCCGATCCGCTTGACGAGCAGACCGGCGTCACCACGCTGATCAACTTCCTCGAGCAGCAGCCTGACTGGAAAAACACCGCCGTCATCATTACGTGGGACGATTCGGACGGGTGGTACGACCATGCCTTCGCCACACCCACCAATGCCTCTTTCGACCAGTCGACCAATCCTTCGGCTGACCAGCTCGACGGCAACGGTGTGTGCGGCACCAAGGGCGTGACGCCGCAGCTCTCGGGCGTGAACGGGACCGGCAAGCCGGTCAATGGCCGCTGCGGCCCGGGAACGCGCCTGCCCTTCTTCGTCATCTCGCCCTGGGCCAAGGCGAACTTCGTCAGCAATACGCGGATCAGCCAAGCTTCGGTCGCTCGCTTCATCGAGGATAACTGGCTTCACAGCGAACGGCTCGGTGGCGGCTCGTTTGACGCCAGCGCCGGCTCGATCATGGATATGTTCGACTTCTCGCCCTTCGGCGGGCATAATCCGCGACTGTTCCTCAATACCTCGACCGGTGAGCCGATCGGGTTCTGATAGCGGAACGTGACGGCATAATGAGCCGTTCTGGCAATCCTGGTGCCGAGCCTCGCGGAGGCTCGGCACTTGGCCCCGGTTCCCGCGGATCGGACGCGCTCCTGCGGCGCGCGGGCGGGATGTCTCTCGGTGCGCTCCTGCGCGGGCCTTTGCGCTGGCCGCTCATCGGCGCCGGCCTCATTCTCGCGCTGCTGATCATCGCCGGCGCCTTTACGGTCGCGGAAAGTCCAGTCCCGCCCGGTCAGTGGCTGCGCCAGCCGATCGCGAGCTATTTGTTGAACGAGGGCATCAATCCCCATCCCGCCCAGCTCATGCGACCGCCTGCCCTGCCTTTCTCGGTGATGGCCGCCCTTGGCCAGAGGATCTTCTTCGACGCGAGCCTTTCTTCTTCCGGCCGCCGGTCCTGCGCCTCCTGCCACGATCCGGCACGGGCATACGGCCCGCCCAACACTCTGCCGGCGATGTTTGGTGGACCGGATCTCACCCGCCAGGGCGTGCGTGCCGTGCCCTCATTGATGTATCTCGAAACCCAACCGAACTTCAGTATCGGCCCCGACGACCCGACCAACGAGACGATGAACCTGAGCCAGGCGATAGCCGCCAGCCAGAACACCGCGCGCACGCAGAAGACCGCGCAGGACACGGCCGCAACCGCCGCCAATCTCGTGCCGCAAGGCGGCCTCTTCTGGGACGGCCGCGTCGATACGCTCCAGGATCAGGCCTTCTTCCCGTTGCTCAGCCCCTTCGAGATGGATGGCGGGAGCATCGAAAAGGTCGCCGCGAAGCTCCACCGCGCGTCCTATGCGCCTCTCTTCTATCAGCTGTTCGGGTCGCTGATTTTCAGCAACCCGCGGCTTGCGGTTTCCGAGGCCATGTTCGCGGTGGCCCGCTATGAGATCGAGGATCCGGCCTTCCATCCCTATACCAGCAAGTTCGATTACTGGCTCGAGGGCAAGGCACGGCTGACGCCGAGGGAGGTGCAGGGCTATGTCCTTTTCAACGATCCGACGAAGGCGGATTGCGGCGGCTGCCATCTCGACCAGCCGACCCCTGATGGACTGCCGCCACTCTTCACCGACCATCAGTTCGAGGCGCTTGCCGTTCCGCGCAACCCGGCGCTCGCCGTCAACCGCAATCCCTCCTATTTCGATCTTGGGATTTGCGGTCCGTACCGCACCGACATGGCGACGCAGACGCAATATTGCGGCCTGTTCCTGACCCCGACGCTGCGCAACGTCGCCACGCGACACGTCTTCTTCCACAATGGCATCTACCACAATCTTCAGCAGGTTTTGGATTTCTATGATTTCCGCGACGTGGACCCGGCCAAGATCTATCCGCGCGGGCCGGACGGAGAGGTAGAGAAATATAACGACATCCCTGCTCGCTATTGGGCCAATGTCGACATCATCGATCCGCCCTTCGACCGCAAGTTCGGTGACAAGCCGGCCATGAGCGCCCAGGATGAGAGGGACATCATCGCCTTCCTCCAGACGCTGACCGACGGCTACCAGCCGAAGGCGGGACATTGAACAACGGCCTGCTCAAGGCGTGATGACTCCGATCGTCCCGCCTTGAGCCTTCTCTTGATCTAATCGAGCGGCCGGCCGGGGATCGCCTGCGCGCCGTGGCGCGCATCCCATTCATCCTGCACGGTCTGGAGCACGCGCATCGCGGGCAGCACCGAGGGGCCGGAGGCGCGCGGGGAACGGTTCTCGCGCACGGAATCAAGAAAATCGAAGATGATGCGCGTTGCGTTCTCCTGCTCGGACTCCATCGCGGCCGTGCTGGAGGAAGTGCGGAACGTGCCCGCCAGAATATCGAAGAAGTAGGTGTCCCGATCGGTCACAATGAGCTTGTCATAGAAGCGATAGGACGCGTGGTACGAGCCATGCACGAGCAGGGTCGCGTCGCGCTCGGTCTCCGCAAGCACGATGCACTCCATCGGGATGCAAGTGAGCGGATGGAGGGGGCCGAGATGGCCAGTGACCCGGCGCAGCTCCGCGCCATCGAACAGGAAGAGCCCAAGATCGACGAAGTGGCAAAAATGATGCCAGAGGATATTGTCGGTCCAGCTTCGCACATAGCCGGTCGCGCCGATATTCTTGAGGCGAGGGATGAAGAAGCGCCCGGCGATATGCCGGATCGTCTCCTCTCCGGCGGCGAGCCGCATGCGCAGCGCCTCGCGCTCGGCTCGGAAGCGCATCGGATGGCTTAGCCCATATACCTTGCCGCTCTTCTCTCCGGCTGCCACCACGCGCTCGGCGCCCGCGAGACTCATCGCGATGGGGATCTCGATCAGTGTGTGCTTCCCCGCCTCGAGGCAGGCAATCGCCTGCTCCTCGTGCTGCTCGCTCGGCGTCGCCAGCACCACCACATCCACTTCGGGATCGGCCAGCGCCTCGGCGAGCGAAGTCGTCCATTTGCGGTAGCCGTAGCGCGCGGCAAAGGCCTCGGTCGCCTCCGCGCGGCGTCCCACCGCGGTGTGCAGGACCGCGTCCGTCCGCGCGAGGGCCTCGGAATGCCACATACCCATCATTCCGTAGCCCGCCATGCAGATATTCATCTCGCCTCTTCTCCAAACGCGCCCAGGCTCAGCCGATTCGAAACCCCGCCTGCTCGGCCGCCGCGCGCAGATTGGTGAACCCCTTCTTTGCGTACGCGAGCGGCGGCGCCTTCGCCGGATCCTGCTCCGCCTCGACGATCAGCCAGCCTTCGTACCCGGCCTTCGCCACGGGTTCGAGCGCGGCAGCGAAATCGATGGCGCCGTCCCCGGGCACGGTGAAGACACCGTTCACCACGGAATCGAGGAAGCTCCAGCGCTCGGCGCGGGCGCGCGCCAGCGTGCCGGGCCGAACATCCTTGGCGTGCACGTGATTGATGCGCCCCGCCCATCGAGCGGCGACCCGCACCGGATCCTCGCCAGCGAACGTGAGATGCCCTGTATCGAAAAGCAGGCCCACGCTGGCGGGCGTCCCTTCGAGCAACCGGTCAATCTCCTCCGCCTTCTCGATCACGGTGCCCATGTGATGGTGAAAGGCAATCGCCACGCCCCGCTCCGCCATCCAGGTGCCGAGCTCGCCGAGCCGCCCGAGAAAGAGAGGCCATTCCGCCTCGCTCATAAGCGGCCGCTCCGCCACAGGAACGTCCCGCTTTCCCTGCACCGTGCCGGAGGTTTCCGCGAACACCATCACCCGACAACCCAGCGCCTTGAGAAGCTCGAAATGCGGCCGCATCATCGCGATTTCCTCGGCAACCGAACGGTGCCGGAGTTCCGCCCCGTACCAGCCCGAGACCAGGGCAAGCCCGTGACGGCCGAGCACCGCGGCAAGCGCGGTCGGCTCACGCGGAAACTTGTTGCCCGTCTCGATGCCCGTGAAACCCGCTTCGTGCGCCTCCGCGAGGCACGTCTCAAGCGGCGTTTCGCCGCCGAGTTCCGGCAGATCGTCATTGCTCCAGGCAATCGGATTGGTTCCGATCCGCACGCTCATCGCCGATGCCTCCCTCTCGTCTTGGCGACATTGATCTCGCGGGTCCAGGAAAAAGAAAAGACCAGGGGCATTGCCCCCGGTCTTTCCTGGTGGTCTCCCGCTTCTGAGCAGATCAGTGCGCGGCGACGGCCCCGCCCGCCTTCGGCCGCGGCATTAGCGCCAGCAGCACGATCGAGCCGATCAGCACCACGCCCATGCCGAAGAAGCAATCGGCGTAGGTCATCGTATAGGCCTGGCTCCGTACCATCGCCGCGAGCTCGCCGAGGGCCTGCTGCGCGGCAAGACCCGCCGGCGTTCCCCGGGCGATGAGCAAGGAGGCTGCATGGTCGAGCCAGGCATGAACGTCGGGCGAGGTGATCGTCAGGCGCTGGGAGATGATGTCGAAATGATAATGCTCGCGCATCGTCGTGAAGGTCGAGAGCATGGCGATGCCGAGCGAGCCGCCGAGATTGCGGAACATGTTGAAGAGCGCTGAGCCTTGCGCCTGGTCGGCCCTCGCGAGGCCGCCCGTCGCCAGCGCGGAGAGCGGGACGATGATGAAGGGCTGCCCAAGTGCGCGGACGAGCTGGGGCAGCCGGAGCTCGGGCCCTGCCGTATCCGGGCTCATATACCCGTTCATCACGCAGCTCACACCGAACAACACGAACCCGAAGGCAACCAGCAGCCGCGCATCCACCCGCTTCATGATCATCGGCACGAACGGGATGATGAGGAGCTGCGGCGCCCCCGCCCACATTACCACCTCACCGATCTGCAGTGCGTCATAGCCCTGCACCTGGCCCAGATAGACCGGCAGCAGATAGACCGAGCCATAGAGGCCGAGCCCCATCACCAGCCCGAGCAGGGAGGCGGACCCGAAGCCCCGTCGCGCAAGCAGCCGGAGATTAAGGAAGGGTTCGCGGCGTACGAGCTCGATCACGATGAAGGTCGGGATGGCGAGCGCGGCCGTGATTGCGGCATAACGGATCCATTCTGTCGTGAACCATGCCTTCTCCTCACCCTCCTCGAGCATTGCGATGAGCGAACCGAGCCCGATGGCCATGAAGAAAATCCCGAGCCAATCGCCCTTTTTGAGCAGATGGAGCTGCATCCTCTCGGGCGCGACGCCGTACCATACGGCGCCGATAACGGCGAGCGCCGGAATCGCGTTGATGAAGAAGATCCAGTGCCAGGACCAGGCATCGGTGAGCCAGCCACCGATGGTCGGCCCGATGGCTGGAGCGAAGGTCGCCGTCACGCCGAACATGGCGAGCCCGACCGGCTGGCGCCCGGAAGGCAGCTTGCTCAGGATGATCGTGAGCGCGGTCGGGATCAGCACGCCGCCCGTGAAACCCTGACCGACACGGAAGAGGATCATTTCGCCAAGGTTGCTCGCGGTCCCGCACAGCATCGAGAAGATCAGGAAGAGCACAGTGTTCGCGATTAGATAGAGGCGGAGCGAGAAGACCCGGGAGAGCCAGCCGGTGAGCGGGATTACGACGATCTCGGCCACCAGATAGGCGGTCGAGATCCAGCTTCCCTGATCGGACGATGCGGAGAGCCCGCCCTCGATGTCGCTCAGCGAGGCATTGGTGATCTGGATATCGAGCACCGCCATGAAGGCGCCAAGCACGCCGCCCAGAACGGCAATCCAATCGCGAAGCGGGACCCGATCGGCGGCGCTCATTGCGCGCGCTCCCCACCAAGCGCCAGCTTCTCGCCCACCGGGGACAGCGCGGTGTTCACCGTCGCCTCCACCGAAAGCCCCGGCCGCAGCGCGTTCACCATCGGATCGTCCGCAGCGAGCGCGATCTTCACCGGCACACGCTGAACGATCTTCGTGAAATTGCCGGTGGCGTTCTCGGGCGGCAGCAGCGCGAACTGCGAGCCCGACCCGGGTGACAGGCTCTCGACCGTCCCGCGGAACTCATGGCCGGGGAAGGTATCGATCGAAAGCGTCACGGGCTGGCCGGGCTCCATCCGCCCGACCTGCGTTTCCTTGAAGTTGGCGGTGAGATAGATCTGGCTGCCCATCGGCACCACCTGCAGAAGCGGCGTGCCGGGCGAGACATAGGCGCCAAGCCGCACGCCGCGATCGCCCACCACGCCATCGAAAGGCGCCGTGATCACCGTGTAGGAGAGGTTGAGCTTTGCCAACCGCTGCTGCGCCTGGTCACTCTGGAGTGCGGCTTCCGCCATCTGCCGCTCGCTCGCCAGCACGCCGATCTGCCGCTCCGCCGCGGTCAGCGCCGCCTGGTCTCCGATGAGCTTCGCTTCGCTTTCGCTCAGGCTGGCCGCGGTCCGCTCGGCCGTCTGGACAGTGCCGAAGCCGGTCCGGCTCAGCCGCGCATAGCGCGTTGCGTCGGCCTGGGCGAAGCCGATGGCTGCCCGGTCCGCCGCGATCACCGCGCGGCTTGACGCGACGTTTGCGACCTGCTCGGCCATCTCGGCAGCGATATTGGTGAGCTTCGCCTCTCCCGAGGCCACGTCGGCATCGGCTTTAGCGAGTGCTGCGCGAAAGGGCCGGTCATCGATTCGCGCCAGCACCTGTCCTGTCCGGACAGGCTGGTTGTCTGTCACGTCGAGCTCGGCGATCGTCCCCGCCACCTGCGGGCTCACCGTTACGCTGTCGGACTCGAGATAGGCATCGTCGGTCGAGACCAGGAATCGGGTTGCCTCCCACCAGCGATAACCGCCAACCCCGAGCACGGCGGCGGCAAGGAGAGCTGCGACCCCGAGCAAACGCTGACGGCGAAGCCGCCGCTTGCCGGGCCGCGAGATGACTTCAGCAGAAGGATGCGGGGGCAAACCGAGGCCGCTCCCCTCGCGCAAGGTCACGGCCGACAAACCAGCCGCCGAGGCCCGGTCCGATGCGATCTGCGTGTTCTTCTGCGCCGGGACCGCGTCAAGGGCGATCGTGTTGACAGCCTGGATGGCGGTGACTTGATTCATGGAGGGAACCTCCGAGGCTAGCTGAATCTGAACTGGACGGTTCAGTGCAATATTGCATTAAGCTTTGCTAATCAAGATTGAACTGAACCGTTCAGTATGCTTGTGATGCAGGCCACGGATGCGCCAGAAGAGCAGGCGGGCTCCTTGACAAAACTGAACTGTACAGTTTAATCACGGCCATGTCACAGGCAAAGGTTTTCCCTGAGACGGTGAGCGACCGGGCGGATCCCACCCCCAAGCAGCGGGATATCGCCGAAGCGGCGACGCGTCTCTTCATGGCACAGGGCTATGCCTCAGTCTCGATGGATGCGATTGCGCGGGCTGCCGGCGTGTCCAAGGCGACCCTCTACGCTTACTTCGCATCGAAGGATCAGCTCTTCGCCAATCTGGTCGGCACGGCATGCAGCCGCTCCGGAGCCCATTCCGTCCCATTCGCCGAAGAGCAGCTCGATCTCCGCGATACTCTCACGGCGCTCGCCGACCGCGCGCTTCGCTTCATGCTCGAGCCGCAGTCTCTTGCCATCTATCGCGTGGTGATCGCCGAGTGCCCACGCTTCCCTGAGCTCGGCCGTGCATTCTTCGAACGCATCAGCGAGTCTTCGCGCCAGAACCTGGCGAGCTGGCTCAAGAAGCAGATGGAGGAAGGAAAGCTCCGGAGGCGCGATCCGGTGATCGCCGCTCAGCAATTCACTGGTCTCTTGCGCACACAGCTTCATATGCGAGCCCTGCTGGGGGTTGATCCCCCGCCGAGTGAGGATGAGATCAAAGTGACGGTTGGGGAGGCGGTCGAGACCTTCCTCCGTGCCTACGCTCCCGAAGGTGCGCCCCTCGCTGCCTGACGAAGCGCCGCCTCCTATGGCAGGCTAGGGCCATGACCGAAGCCAGACTCGCCCTCGTCACCGGCGCGGCCCGCGGCATTGGGGCGGCAATCGCTGCTCATCTCGCCGATGACGGCTGGGGTGTCATCGCCGCGGACCGTGAGCCCGCTCTGCACGCTGGCCCACGCATGCGTGCTGTCCAATGCGACGTCGCGGATGAAGCCGAAGTCAACACCATGATCGCCGGCGTCCGCGCGGAAGTTGGCAAGCTTAACGCGCTCGTCTGCAACGCCGGGATCATGATCCGCAAGCCGCTCGCACGGCTTACCCCTGCCGAGTGGTCGCGCGTGCTTGCCACGAACCTGACCAGCACCTTTCTTCTCGTCCGCGCTGCGGAGGATCTGCTGCGTGCGGCCCGCGGCGCGGTCGTCACCATCGGCTCGACCCGGGCCCATATGTCCGAGCCGGACACGGAAGCCTATGCCGCCTCAAAAGGCGGCCTCGTCGCTCTCACCCATGCGCTGGCCGTGAGCCTCGGCCCCGTGGTGCGGGTGAACTGCATCTCGCCCGGGTGGATCGACACGCGGGGTGAGCCGCTCAGCGCGCCCGATCACGCCCAGCATCCGGTCGGCCGCGTCGGCCGGCCGGAGGATGTGGCTTCGCTTGCCGCCTGGCTGGTCGGCCCCGAAAGCGGCTTCGTGACCGGCGCCGAGTTTATTGTCGATGGTGGAATGACAAGGAAGATGATCTACGTTTGAGCCGATGCAGCTTCCGACGGAAACACTCGACGACGCCTCCGCCAGAAGCCGTACCGTGTCTTGTCTGATTCGGATAAGATGAAGCTTATGCCTCGTGGCGCCCGATGAGTGGATCGCTGAGACTATCGGTGCCGGTTTCGACATGGCCGGCATAATGGCGGACGAAGCTCGGATCGGACGCGGCCGTGACCTGCACATCGTACCAGCTGGCACTGGACCTCAGACTCAGAACCGTCGGCAGGCTTTCGCCGGGGAGCAGGAAATTCTTGTGTGAATTGCCGCTATAGTTGTCGGCAATGTTCACCAGCACCGCCGCCGCCCCGGCATTGGTGACGAT